>Ga0181532_10000158_pt1 | contig 67578 bp, 64 predicted proteins | sample PEATcosm2014_Bin_33_FD_119768 | JGI IMG/M metagenome (GOLD analysis project Ga0181532, IMG submission 119768) | Peatland microbial communities from MTU Mesocosm Facility, Houghton, MI, USA - PEATcosm2014_Bin11_30_metaG | ecosystem: Environmental > Terrestrial > Soil > Wetlands > Peat | place... | reverse complement strand
ATAACAGTCAAGGGTAATAATATTACTTACATGGGAACATTTCCACAGAGCAAAATTTGGCCTACCGTCAAATAAATCAGACATTTATCTCAGGATTTGGGCTGATTTCTTCTGGAACTTCGGCCTAGTTCTTTTCGCAGCCCGACGCTTTGCGGGCCGCTGAGTGTATCCGAAGTTGTATCCTACCGGCTCAAAATTTCGGCACAATGTGGCACCGTTTGGCAGACTGAGGCACACATAAAATGCTGAAAACACACGCTCGCAGACTGAGGGACAATTTGTCGATTGCTCTGGCCGATCATGAGATCGGGCCATGTTAGGGGGATAGCAGGCCAAGTCAACGGACTTAGATCAGGAACGCGTCGCTGGCGCTGGATTAACGCGAAGGAGGGTTCGCCGCGGCAGAGAAGTCAAAGCTCCCACCCTGTCTCGCCAAACAACGGCGAGACAAGGATGGGGCACCCACTTGCGATTGCGGTTTAGAGTTCGGGCTGGGCGGTGCCTTTCTTGATCGCTTCATCAAGAAGCTGCTTCATCTGGCGGGAGGCCTCTTGCGCCAGCTTGGCCTGCTGGCGGCCTAGTTCGCCTTGCTGCTCGCCGAGTTTGCTTTGTTTTTCGCCAAGGGCGCCCATCTCCTCGCCCAGCTTGCCTTGCTGGTCGCCGGCGTGGGATTGGATTTCGCCGAGCTTACTCTGCAGCTCGCCCATCTCCGACTGGATCTGCCCGACCTGATCCATCGTCGCGTTGGAGCCGAGTGCTTTGAGTTCGGCTTTGAGTTTGTCGAGCTCTGCGGTCATATCGGGCACCTTCACGTGAATCTGTTCCATCCTGGCGCCGAGTTCTTCCTGCTGTTTTCCTAGGGCCTCTTGTCGCTTGCCGAGTTCTTCCTGCTTTTTGCCGAGTTCGTCCTGCGGGGCCCAGAGTTTGCGGGCGCGATCGATGGTGGCCTGGTCGCGAATGATGTAAGACTTTTCGTCGATCTGGAACCAGATGAAGTCACCGGGGATGCTTTTCCGGAGCTTCTCGACGTGATGGGCGTCTTCTGTCGATCCCGACATGGTGAGGGAATCGGACTTGCCGGAGACGATGACGAAGCGCTGATCGTCGTCGTAGCCGTAGGAATAAGAATAGCCGCGTCCGTAAGAGGATCCCGACGTGGCGTACCGTCTGGCATCCTCGGCCATCGCCTGGGCCCTCCGGAGATTGTCCTGCGCATTGCTCTGGTAAACGCGTGCGGCAGGCGCGATTGGAGCGAGGGGAGCTAGTGCGGGGTTGGGGGGATCAATGGGAGCGCCGATCGGGGAAACAGGTGCCACCGGAGCGGGGCCGGAGACACCTCCGCGAATTCCGCCGGCCGGGGCGGGCGCGGGAGTGGGCTCGGCTGGAGATGCGGGTTCGGGCATCGTCTCGTCCGGCGTCGGGGCGGCTACGGGATCGGGTGTGATGGCTGGCTGAGCCTTTGGCGCAGGCGGCTGGGCGGGTGGCGGCGTTTGATCCTGCGCTGGTTGCATAGCCGGTATGGCAACGTGCTGGGTGGGGTACGCCGAAGCAGCGAGATACACCACGGGGATCGCGAGCGCCACGACTACGACGGCAATTGATTTCTTGAGACGCATGGCAACAGCTCCTTTCCAAGCGAGAATTCGTTCGACTCGTTCTTCCGCCTGACCTGCCTTGGCCATCGATACGCCCTGCCACCAAATACGTCCGGGTGCGGTGTGCAAGGCTTCGAAGAAGTCCAGCAAGATCCGGGCATAGTGCTTGCGATCGGTTCCCGAGGACAAAGCCGCCTCGTCGCTGGCTTGTTCCGCGAGGTCAGCGAGACGGCGGTCAAGAAACCAGGCTAGAGGACTGAACCAGAAAATCGCGCGGTGCAGAAGCGAGAGGCGCTGGGTGAGGGCGTCGCGGCGCGCGACGTGGGAAAGTTCGTGGGCGAGGACGGCATCGAGCTTCGCGTCGTCCCATTCGCGCCAGCCAACGGGCAGAAGAATCGTCGAACGCATCGCGCCCAGGGTGACAGGCACCGAAATCAAGTCGGATTCGGCGGCGTGCGGGATGAAGGTAAAGCCGGAGACGCGCGCGCGGGAGGCCAGCGTACGGGTTAGGTGCGGGTCGGCAATTGTCTGCGATGTTTGCACTAGACGGCGGCTGTACGCGAGACCAATGAAGAAGCGGGCGAAGAAAATCAGAGCGACGGCGAGATAAATGCCGGCGGCGACCACGCTCCATTGGATCGAAAGTGGAAACGCGGGGGGAGTCGTTGAGGGCGGTAGGCTTGCCGACGACGAAGCTTGGACTTCCGCAGGGGCTGGTTTCGAGATACGGGTGGGAGCTGAACTTTCGCCCCGCTGGGGCTTGTCTGTATCTATCGTTGCCCCACGGCTTGCGCCGTGGGCTGCATTCTGGCGCCGCTCCGCGGCTGAGAGCAGCGAGTTTCGGTCCAGGTTGGCTGCGGCGGGGAATGTCGCGCTGTGGCCGACGGTTATCTCGTTGCTCCGGGCGAATATCTGCGTTTCCCGCACGCTCTTCAACGCATACTGAAGAAACGCCGGGGTGGGAATTGGCATCGGCGGCAGCATCCATCCGAGCCAGGGCACCGCCAGAGCGGCATACAGCACAGTCGTCCAGGTGAACAGGCGGACCGAAGTTGTTTTCACACGAAACGCAGCCAGTCCGAGCCCCGCCGCGGCACCGAGCACGAGGGCGCGTGCGGCGGGATTCGCCAATTGTGCTAGGAGATTCGTGGAGGCTGGCAGGGCAGCCGTTGGGATCATGGCTTCTCCTCTTTTTCAGGGATCGTCCGTTCCGGGATCTTGCTCTCCGGAGTCTGGCGTTCAGCAATCTTGCGGGCCAGTCGTTCCAGTTGCTTGCGGTTGAGCACGGCATTGTCGACCATGCCGAGGACGAGTTGCTCGGCGGAGCCTCCACAGAAGCGGTCGATGATGTTCTTGACGGCGCGGACGGCGACGTTCTGGCGCCCGTCAGACGCCTTGTAGATGAATGTGCGGCCGTCGATCTTGTGCGTGAGATAGCCCTTTTCCTCGAGGCGGCGGAGGACGGTGCGGATGGTGGAGTCCTTCATGGGACGAGAAGAGGCGAGCGCTTCGCGGCAGGCTTCCGCGGAGCAGGGACCATGGGTCCAGAGGTAGTCCATGACGGTTTGCTCGACTTCGCCCAAGTTCTTTAGACGTGCTGGCCTTGTGTTAGTCATTGTAGCGTTACAATATGTAACAGATAGGCTGGGGGCTGTCAAGCGGAAAACGGGGAACCGCTCGTGTCCTCCATTTTGAAGTTCCTGGATAAGTCCGTTCGTGTCTCCGGCGGAATGAAGGGTGATCCCAGAAGGGAAGGTGTGTGCTGAGAACTTGTGCCCTCCGGGACTGGTGCCACACTTTCTATCTTTACCCAGCGCTTGAAGCGCTGGGCTCAGTTGTTTCGCCGCTCCGCGGCTCGAGTTTGGCAGGCTTCAACTTTTCGGCGAAGCTGAAGCCGCGCCCTTTTTGAAGCCGTATACGTTTATGAACGGATACGGGGCGACGCGATGGGGACAATCCATCACGCGGTTGGGGAAGCGCTGGCAAACTCGAAAGCGTTCCTTTAGGAATCCTTCTTCATACTTGCGGCGTGACGACGGGGTCGCTGAAAGTAAGAGAACAGATTTGTGGCAAGGCAAGGGGGGAAACCGGTGCAACCTATGGTTTGCCTGCGCTGCAGGCGCGAAATCGAGGCAGGGGACAAGTCGGTAGCGGTCTACATGTTTGCGCAGACCGTGGGAGTGAAGCCGCGGCAAAAATCTAACGCGCAGAGGATTTGTTTTTGTCCGCAGTGTGCGGTGTCGCTGGCAATGGGGATGCCGCCGGAGGGCGCGCTGAACCTGGCGGCTTGGGACATGATCCGCGACCTGGTGAGTTCGGAGCCTTCTCTGAATCAGGCCGCGTGGGAAAGTTTGCGAGGCGTGGTTGCACTTCTTGGTTCTGGCGAAGATTCCGGTTCAGGCGCAAAAGCTCGGTATCGCAGGGCAGGATAAACTGGAGTTCGACCATGCCTCCGACGCTGGGCAACGGCAAGATCTGCTACATCCAGATTCCCGCCACGGACGTAGCGCGTTCGGCTGAGTTTTACAAACAAGTGTTCGGCTGGAACATCCGGCAACGTGGGGACGGAGCCTCTGCTTTTGACGATGGGGTCGGCGAGGTCAGCGGGGAGTGGGTTCTGGGGCGTCCGCCGGCTACGCAGCCGGGACTACTGGTTTACATCATGGTCGACAGCGTGGCCGCCACGGTGGATTTGATCATCGCGAACGGAGGCGAAGTGGTGCAGCCGATCGGGGCGGATGCGCCTGAGATTACTGCGAGATTCCGAGACCCGGCTGGGAACGTGATTGGGATTTATCAGGAGTCGGGCTGAAGGAAGGACTTCGGATTGTCTCTTGCCGATGCAAGTGGGAACGCCTTATGCTGCTGACCGCTGCTAGCCAATAGGGATCCCCTCGACTTCGCTCGGGGCAGGCTCTTCGACTGCGCGGCGGCTTCGCCATCGCGAACCCGCCACTGCGCTTCGGATGACAACATTTTCTTAGGGCCCGAGACTACTGCTTCGGCTCGGCGTCGGGTTTCTTTTTGGCGAGCGAGCGGACGTAGTTCACCAGGTCCCAGTTCTCCTCAACTTTGACGCGCTGGCCTTCGGGGGGCATATCCTCGTGGCCGTTCTTGATGATGTAGAAGATCTCGCCGTCGGTGCGATCTTTGAGCGTGTTTGGATCGGTGAAATCGGCAAGCTTGAGTTTCATATCCGCGGCGGTCTCGCCTTTGCCGTTGCCGTCCGCACCGTGGCACATGGCGCAATCGAGGGTCCACCACTTCTTGGCGCGGGCGATGGACTCGGGCGAGGACTTGACCGGATTCGGCTGCTTGGCGGCTTCAACCGGGATGGCAGCGTACGTCGGTGTCTTCTGGGGTGTCGGGGTTGAGGGTTGCTGCGCGGGTAGCGCGGGTACGAACAGAAAAAGAGCGGGAAGAACCAGTGTGAATCTAGACACAGGAACCTCCTCTTAAGATTTAAGAGTGGCCTACAAGGGAATTGTAGCACCCTGGTTGCGCAACGATGCTTCGGGTGCCCAGCTTGCCACGAGGGCGGGACGTGAGGTTCGTCATTCTTCGTGAGCCAGCGGTTGGCCGTCGGGACCGACCTGGATTTCCTTCTTCTTGCCGGCGGTTTGGACCTTGGTCTCGTACGTGACCAGTTTGTCGTGCTTGGTGAGCGCTTCGACTTTGAGAATCTTGCCTTCGCCGGCTTTGGCCTGGAGTCCTTCTCTGGCGGCAGACGGCAGGGAATCGAGGGCGACTTGTTCTTCGATCTCTACGACGGCTCCATTGGCGTCGATCGTAATGTCTTTGCTGTGGCCGTTCACGGTGGTTTCCGCTGCATAGTAGGTCTGGCCGTTTTCTTTTTCCTGCGAGAATCCCTTGATGGTGGCGCCTTGAGTCTGGGCGGCGACGGTCTTTTCGACGGCGGGAGCGAGATCGGCACGCTGGATCTTCTTGTCCTGGGCAAGGAGGAGTGTCGCGAGCGACATCGCGGCAATTACGGCGAACTTTGAGATGTGCATCAATCCTCCGAGAGAAAGGGGCGGCAATAGTTCGGGGCTGCCGCCCCTTATTTTGGTCCAACTGCGAGATGATTACACGCCGGTTGTCTGAAGATTAGATGAAAAGGGTGCTGGAAAACGAGGCGATCGCGGGATGGGGCACCCGGCGGCAGTGTCTCCGGCCACGGATCTGCATCGCGTATGATATTTTTCGGTGGTCTGCGGTGTGGGCCGCGGACTTGATGTTGTCAGCCGTAAGATCCGCAAGAGAGACTTTCCAAGAAAACTATGAGCAAGAAATTTCGTGTGTTTGCCACCTGCGACATTGGAGAAGCCATTGAGGTGCTGCGTAAGCGGGGATATGAGGTGGAAGTCTATCCGAGTCCGGAAGCACCCCCGAAGAGTTTGATTCTCGATAAGGTGCGGTCGGGAGTTGACGGGATCATCACGACGCTGCGCGATCCGATTGATGCCGAGGTATTTGAGGCGGGCAAGGGAACGCTGAAGGTGGTGGCCCAGATTGCGGTGGGGTTTGACAACATCAACCGCGCGGACGCCAACCGTTACAAGATTCCGTTCACGCACACGGCGGATGTCCTCACGGAAGCGACGGCGGAGTTTGCATTCTTCATGATGGGGACACTGGCGCGGAAGATGTGGACGGCAGAGCACCTGACGCGCGAGAACCAGTGGGGATACTGGCATCCGTATCTGCCGTTTTTGGGGGATGAGGTTACTGGGAAGACTGTCGCGGTGATTGGGACAGGGCGCATCGGGCTGGCGTTCATCAAGAAATGCGTTGGGTTCGATATGAATGTTTTGTGCTACGACCCGGCGTACGAGAACCATGCGTTCGTGAAGGCGATTCAGGAGATTCACGACCTTCGGTACACCCATGGCCTGGTGAAGGATGAGGCGTGGATCAAGTATGTGCCGTTTGAGGAGGCGCTGCGGGGGGCGGACTTTGTGAGCGTGCATGTGCCGCTGCTGCGGGCCGAGGAGAGCGCGACGCCAACCTATCATTTGTTTAATGAGAAGACGCTGCGTCTGATGAAGGCGACGGCGTATCTGGTGAATACTTCGCGGGGGCCTGTGGTGGACGAGACGGCGCTGGCAAAGGCTCTGCGGGAAGATTGGATTGCGGGGGCGGCGCTGGACGTTTACGAGAAGGAGCCGCTGCCGATGGATTCTCCGCTGCGCGATCCGGCGATTGCGGACCGCTGCCGGTTGATGCCGCACTTTGCCAGCGCGGCGCGGATTACACGGTTATCGACCGATCCGGATAAGGGGATGGCGGGGCGCTGTGTCCAGGGGCTGATCGACGTGCTGGAAGGAAATTACGGCGGAGACGTGACGAAAATGCCTTATGTTGTTAATAAGGAAGGGTTTGGGAAATAGTGCACGGGTCGGGAGGAAGCAGGCCGGGGCACGAGGTTTGCCTAGCATGTTTAACTAACCATGTTTAACTAACATGGATCAGAACGTTTCATGACATTGTGAGGCAAGGTTGCGCGTACAATAGGGGCTTACATTTTGGAGTTCCAAGGATCTGAATGAATAAGAGACTTTTGTGGATCGCTTCGTTCGCGTTGCTTTGTGCTTCGGTATGGGCGCTGGATTCGGATGGCCGGTCGCAGTTGAAGCTCGTGCCTGCGCCGAAGGAAGTCCAACTGCGCGATGGCGGATTTCGGGTAGGGCCGCGAACCAAGATTTTTGTGCAGCTGGGGCATCAGTCGGAGGATCGCATTGCCGCCGAAACGCTGGCGGAAGAGGTGGCGGACCAGTCGGGGCTGCAGCTCGACATCCTGGGAATGAAAGCGGCCGGCAAGGCGGAGGGCGGCGCGATTGTGCTGGCCCGATTGCAGGACTCGCGGGTACGGCGCTTCCTGGTGCGTAACGGACTCAAGGCTGACGAACTCGTGGGCGAGGATGGCTACCTGCTGTTCTCCGACAAGTCGCATCTGATTGTGGCGGCTAAAACGGGGCAGGGACTGTTTTATGGGGTGCAGACGCTGCGCCAGTTGCTGCGGCCGGCGGGCAAGGGCTTGATGTGTCCGGCAGTGGGAATTCGGGACTGGCCGAGCGTCGAGACTTCTCCGGAATTGGCGAAGCGGGAGGTTCGGGCTCCGAGAGCGTAGTTCGAGTATCTTAAGATTTGGGGTTCAGGCGTCCCGCTGGGACGCCTTTTCATTTCAAAGTTTACCCGGCATTGAAACACCGGGCTATTTTCGGGCGCCTCCGGCGCTTGGTCGTACTCCTTCCCGTCTATCCCTTAGAATCCATCCATGTTTTCTGATCGAACGAATTGGAAGCTGGCGCAGAACCGGTTTACGGTGGCGCTGGAAGAGGTGCGCACCAGCGGAGCGCTAGTTCTCGATTTGACGGTTTCGAATCCTACTCGCGCGGGGCTGCATTACGACGAGCAGGCGATTCTGCGAACACTGGCGTCGCCGCGGGCGCTGGATTACGATCCGCAGTCGAAGGGGCTGCGCGAGGCGCGGGAGGCGGTGGCCGGTTATTACCGGGACCGTAGTGGGTGTGGCGAGAGAGACGTTGCAAGCAACGTCTATACGGATGTGGACTTGGAGCAGATCGTTCTGACGACCAGTACGAGCGAGGGGTATTCGTTCGTGTTTCGCTTGCTGTGCAATGCGGGGGACGAGTTGCTGGTGCCGAAGCCGAGTTATCCGCTGTTTGAGTTTCTGGCGGACTTGCAGGACGTGAGGCTGGTGCCTTATCCGCTGATTTATGACCACGGATGGCAGATGGATTTTCCGTCGCTGGAGAAGGCGGTGACGGAGCGGACGCGGGGCGTGGTGGGGGTGCATCCGAATAATCCGACGGGGTCGTATGTGAAGGCGAGGGAAGTGGAGATGCTCAATACCTTTTGCCGCTCGCATGGGCTGGCGGTGATTGTGGATGAAGTGTTTCTGGATTATCCGCTGGGGGATGAGGCGCATGCGAGCTTTGCGGGGAATCAGGATGTGCTGACGTTTACTCTGAGCGGGCTGTCGAAGGTCGCGGCGTTGCCGCAGATGAAAGTGGCGTGGGTGGTCACGAGCGGGCCGCGGGAGTTGCGAACGGCGGCGATGGGGCGTCTGGAAGTCATCGCCGACACTTATTTGTCGATGAATGCGCCCATTCAGTGGGCTGTACCGGCGCTCCTGGAGCAGAGGAAGGGCATTCAGCGGCAATTAACGGAGCGGGTTCGCAGGAATCTCGGCGAGTTGGATCGGCAGTTGGCGGGGCAGAAGGCTTGTCAGCGGCTCAGCGTGGAGGGCGGATGGTACGCGCTGTTGCGGGTTCCGGTGACGCGGGCGGATGAGGAGTTGGCGATTGAGTTGGTGCGGGAGAAGTCGGTGTTGGTGCATCCGGGGCATTTTTATGATTTTCCGAGCGATGGGTATTTGGTGTTGAGTTTGATCACGGCGGAGGCGGAGTTTGCGGAGGGGATTGGAAGGGTGATGGAATACCTGAATTCGTAGAGGAATTGCGCCCCGCACCCGCTTCACGAGTCCTAGCCCACAAATAGTTCAGCCCAGGTGTATAAGAACCGTACGAGGCCGTCCGTGACGCTCATCCAGTTTGTCACTCGGAACACATGGCGCAACAAGCGTCGCAGTATCCTGACCGTCCTCAGCCTCGGGTTTTCCTTCCTGCTGCTCACGGTGATGATGACGATCTGGCGATCCTTCTACATCGACTCTTGGAGCATGATCTCCGCCCGACACCTTGTGTGCCGCCATCGTGTTTCTCTGGCCCTTCCTTTGCCTACGTACTACCGGGAAAAGATTCGCTCCATCCCCGGCGTGGTGGATGTGATTCCGCTGAACCTCTTTGACGGAGATTACAAGGGCCCTACAAAGGACGATTTTGCCAAGGTTGGCACAGATCCCAACGAGTATCTGAACGCCTATCCCGAGTACCAAATCTCGCCAGATCAGGTGCAGGCGTGGCAGAAAGATGCCGCCGGCGCGATCGCCGGCAGCGAGTTGGCCCAACAGCATGGCTGGAAGCTCGGAGACCGCCTTACGATTGAGGGCGGATCACTACCCGTGAACCTGGAACTCACTCTTCGCGGGACGTTCAAGTCCCCGTTTCCGGTGCGGGGTATCTACTTCAATTGGGCCTACGTGCAGAAAGCGGCACGGTACCAGAAAGATCAACTCTATTTGATCCAGGCAGATTCTCCTCAAAATGTGGGAAGGATCTCGGCGGCTGTCGATAGCATGTTTCACAATTCTCCTGAGCCCACGAGAACAGAAGCCGAGAAGGTCTTTTTCATTGGCCTGATCGCCATGTTTGGCAACGTGAAGGCATTCATCCTCAGCATAAGTCTGGCTGTATTGTTTACCTCACTGCTGGTGTCCGGCAATACCATCGCCATGTCGATTCGTGAGCGCACGCGCGAGGTCGCGATGATGCGGTCGCTGGGGTTTGAACCACGGCTCATCCAGGCGTTATTCGCCGGCGAGGCGGTTACGCTCACAGTGGGCGGCTGGTTGTTCGGAACGCTGACGGCCTACGGGTTGATCTATGCCATGGTTCACTCTCGCGCAGCCGGGAACTTTGCGGTACTGCTGAAGATTCCTCCCTCCACGCTTGCTGGGTCTCTCCCGCTGGCAGGTCTGGTAGGGCTTTTGAGCGCTGTTGTTCCGGCCTACCGCGTCTCGCAGATCAACATTGTGCAGGGGCTACGTTACATCGGTTGAGAGCAGCGGAGAGCGTTACTGGTTTGTCCCGCTCAGAGTTGTGGAATCGCCATCTCACCAAACGCTCGGCGCTTGCGTTTGTGGGACGAGCCTCAGCTTTTGATCAGGAACGGATTGCTCTCGCGTTCTTCTCCGATGGTGGTCAATGGGCCGTGGCCGGGGATTACCACTGTTTCATCTGGCAGGGCCAGGACTGTGTCGTGCAGGGAGCGCAGGATTTTCTGCATTGATCCGCCGGGGAGGTCGGTGCGGCCGATGGAGCCGGCGAAAAGGGTGTCGCCGGCGATTAATTTCTTGTCGGCAGGGAAGTAGAGGCAGATGCTGCCTTCGGTGTGGCCGGGAGTGTGGAGGATGCTGGCGGTGAGCGATCCGGTGGTGACGGTTTCTCCGGTGGTGACGCTGCGGTCGATTTCAACTTTGCCAGGAGTGGGCACGCCGATCCACGCGGCTTGCACGTCGAGCATCTTCAGAAGAGCATAATCATTTTGGTTGAGCAGGATGGGAGCGCCGGTGGCGGCCCGGAGTTTCATGGCTCCGCCGACGTGGTCGATGTGGGCGTGGGTGATGACGATTTGTTTGACCTGGAGGTTGTGCTTGCGGACTAGGGCGAGGACGTCATTGATGTCGTCGCCGGGATCGATGACCATGGCTGCATGGGTGGTTTCGTCGCCGATGATCGAGCAGTTGCATTGTAGCGGGCCGACGGGGAGGATTTCGTGGATCATGGGGATATTGTAGCGACTGGGTTAGGTTGGTGAGTGCGCGGTTTGATGGAAGGCGCGAGAAATGGGGCACCCCTCTCCCTCTTCATCCGCAGGCACTTGCCCCGCGGGGCAGATTGGGGAGACAATACGCGCGCGCGGTGGGGAGGGTTTGTGGCAGCAAAATACCGACAGCATGGTTATCAAGATCGCGACCGCGAAGAGTCGCGCAAAGGATCGGGAGAGAAGCCCGGGGGCGCAGCTCCGCCGAAGCGGGACAACACGTTTGGACCGAGGCCCGTCAATTTGCCGGGTACGCGCGCGGTTTCACGATGCACACAGTGCGGCACGGTGCTGCTGGGAGTGTCGGGCGATGGGCAGTGTCCGAAGTGCGGGTTTGAGTTGCATTCGTGCAAGCAGTGCACGTATTTCGATCCGGGGAGCCGGTTCGAGTGCATGCAGCCGGTGAAGGAACGGATCGCGAAGAAGGATGCGCGGAATGAGTGCCAGTTGTATGAGATTCGCGTGACCCGGGAGAAAGAGACTTCGACGCCGGCGAGTTTGCGGCCGAATGATGCGCGCGCGGCGTTTGAGAATTTGTTTAAGAAATAGGAACTGCAAGGGCATTCACCACAGAGGACACTGAGGACACAGAGGTTCCCTGCAAGCCAAAAACAGCGGAGCTTCGCTCCGCGGACAGCCGGGGGCGGCTGTCCCCACATGAACACACTCCTCCACACGAACATTTCTCTTTTCTCTTTCGGCGTTTACGGCTTCTGCGTTGGCCTTAGAAGGATTTCACTCATAAAGGATTGCGGGGACTGCGTCACCAGCATGGCTACGGCGTGGGCGATGTCGTCGGGCTGGAGCATCTTTGCGGGGTCTTTGCCGGCGTGCGGGCTGAGCTCGGTCTCGGTCGAACCCGGGCAGATGACCGATACGCGGACGTTGTGCGGCCTTAGTTCTTCGGCTACCGAGTAGGTCAGGCCGTTGAGTCCCCATTTGGAGGCGGCGTAGGCAGCGCCGTGGGGGAGCGCATTTTTTCCGGCGAGGGACGAAATGTTGATGATATGTCCGGAGTAGGCGCGAATCATGAGGGGGGCGAAGACGCGGATGGAGAAGTACACGCCGCGCAGGTTGGTATTGAGGATGCGCTCCCAATCTTCGGGGAGAAGGTTGTGCAAAGGCTCGTTAAAGCCGGCGACCCCGGCATTATTGACGAGGATGTCGAGGCGACCGAAGGTGCTGTCGATGCGGGCTGAGGCATATTCCATCTGATGCAGGACGGTGACGTCGCAGGGGATGACTTCGGCTTTGCCGCCGGCGTCGAGGATTGCCTTGGCGGTGGAGTCGAGGGTGGACTGGGTGCGTCCGCAGAGGACGGTGGTGGCGCCGAGTTTGGCGAGTTTGAGGGCGATGGCAGCGCCGATGCCGCGGCCTGCTCCGGTGACAACTGCGACTTGCTCGGCCAGGGGCTGTCCGGTGTCCATAGAAGAGGGTCTCCTGCGAATCGGTTAGCGTCCGGCAGAGGGTTGAACAACATCCGCCGTATCCGGTACTGCGCATTTTAACAGTGGCATCTTACACAATCGCATGTTAACAAGGGCATGTTAGCGAGCGCATATTAACGATAAAGTGGAGGATGATTGGGAAGTCGCTTGCCTTCGGCGCGTGAGGTACTTATAATCCGGCCAACCGGGAAAAAAGGGTCAGGCGCCTTTGTGTGCGAGCAGGTCACCTCTTGTCCCGGGGCCCTGCCAGGAAGCCCGGCATTCCAAAGCAGGATCCGAACGTAAAGCGGTCCCGACGGAATGCAGTTGCTGCTAAGGTTGAACGAAAACGTTTCCCGAAAAAGTTATTTCCCGAAGATCCAAGGAGCCATACTGATGAAAAAGATTCTGCTTACGGTTGTGCTTGGAGTTGCGGTGGGCGCGGTGGCACAAACTCCGGCGCAGCCAGCTCAGGGACAATCGGCCACGCCGCCAGCCCAGGGACAGGCGGCTGCGGCGCCCGCACCCGCGCAGGCTGCAGCGCCGGTGATTAAAGATCCCGCCGAATATAACGCCTACGTGGCTGCCGTGCAGTCGAAGGACCCGGCTGCGGAGATCAGCGGGCTGGAAGCTTTCATCGCGCAGTATCCCAACAGCGTCATGAAGAATCAGGCGCTCGAAATCCTGATGGGGGCCTACCAGCAGTCGAACAACGCCAAGAAGACCATGGAGACGGCCACCAAGCTGGTTACAGCGGATACGTGCAACGTGCGTGCGTTGGCGCTGCTGTCGTATTTTGACCGCGTAATGGCGCAGGGCGGAGATCCGAACGCGAAGCAGCTTCTGATCGACGGCAAGAAATACGGCCAGCAGGGACTGGATTGCCTGCCCAAGTTCACCAAGCCCGATGGCACTTCCGATGCAGACTTCCAAAAGACAAAAGACCAGATGACCGCGATTTTCCACGCCGCGATCGGCATGGCGTGTCTGCAGGATAAAGACAATGCTTGCGCAGCCACGAACCTGCGAGTGACCGTGGACGCGAACCCCACGGATTTCAGCGTGGTTTATCCGCTGGCGCTGGCGTATCTGGGGGAGACACCGCCGGACTATCAGAACGGAATCTGGTTCGCCGCGCGCGCCGCGGCGACTGCTCCAGCTCCGGCCCAGACAGGGATTGAGAAATACGCGCGCTCGCAGTACGTGAAGTTCCATGCGGGAGATGACGGCTGGGCGGATGTACTGGCCGCGGCCAAGGCGAATGGGGCTCAGGTTCCGATCAAGCCGGCGCCAACGCCGGCGGAGCAGGCGCACAAGATGATGCAAGACACTCCGCTGGACAAGATGGATTTTGCCACTTGGGAGTTCGTGTTTACCAACGGCGCGCAGGCAGATCAGGACCTGCTTTGGGCCGCCATCAAGGACAAGCCGGTGCGGATGAATGGAACGATCATCAGCACCACGCCAACCGAGTTCATGATTGCGGGCAGCTCGGATGACATCGACGCGAAGAAGGCGGACATCACGCTGAAGTTTGAAGATAAGATCCCAGTCAAGATGATTCCGAAAGACGGAGCCAGCTTCGACTTCCAGGGTGTGCCAACGTCGTACACGCCGAGTCCGTTCATGATTGTCATGGAGAAGGGGCTGCTGCTGATGCCTAAGGCAGCGCCGAAGCCGCCAGTGCACCACAAGCCGGCCGCACAGTAACGGAAGGCTTTCATCGGTAAGGAAAAGGCAGCCCGCGAGGGTTGCCTTTCGTTTGTGCGGTGTTCGGAACGTGATCCGCTGTCGTCCGACCGAATGTGCCTGCCGTCTTGATAGAAACGCCCCTTGCGGCCGCGGGTTGCGCAGGCTGGCAAGGGATGACAGGGTCTTAGCGGACGATCTTCTTTTCTATGGTGATGGGGCGGGCGCTGCGGGGCGGGCGCTTGACGCCGTCGCGGAGCTGGCGGACGTCAATCTTCAGTTCGGTAATGGTGCGGCTGAGGGTGTTGCGATGCATGCCCAGTTCGCGGGCGGCGCGGCACTGGTTGCCCTTGTTTTCCTGGAGCACGGTCAGGATGAAGCGTTTCTTGAACTCACGTACGCCCTCGGAATACAGAATATTGCTGCGGTACATTTGCAGGACAAGTGCTTCCAATTGATCTTTCACGATGCATCTCTCTCTTTGCTATGAATTTTTCACTGCACCGCGGCCTATTTCGGCGGGGAAGCAGGGGAGCCAGATATTTTCTGCGGAGCCCGATGGAGCAACTCGAGGCCCTGATCGAAACGAGCACGCAACTCCGAGGGAGCCAGCCAGATCGCAGCCCGGCCCACCACGAGGAAATAAGGAGCCAGTTGCGATTTCTCCAGCAGCTTCGACGTTGGAGTAAATGCTGTCATACCCATCAGGATCACCGCTACCATCAGCCCGCCCTTTAGCAGCCCCAAGATTGCGCCCAGGAAACGGTCAAGACCGCTGAGTCCGGATTGCTTCATCACCCAGCGAGCGATCCTGGCGGCCAGGCCGAACAGGAGCACGATGGCGAAAAAAATGATGAGGAAGCCGAGAATCTCAGCCAACCACTCATTCTTAAGAAACGATTCCAGCCACTCCGCGACGCCGCGATACCGCCAGGCGGCCACGATGTAGCCTACGACCAAGCCTGCCATGGTGAGGGCCTCGGAAAAGAAGCCCTGCATGGCGGCTGTTACGACGTTCAGGAGCACCAACGCACAAATAAACCAGTCCGCGAGGGTCATACCGCGCTCCCGCGGGTGGAGATCGTACCAGAAACTTCGTTACACATCCAGCTTGAGTCCCGTCAGCTGGAAATACGCCTCGAGGTACTTTTCGCTGGTGCGACGCGCTACGTCCGGCGGTAAGGCGGGCGCGGGCGGTTGTTTGTTCCAGCGAATCTGCTCGAGGTAATCGCGAACGTACTGCTTGTCATACGAATCCTGCGGCCGGCCCGGAGCGTACTTGTCGGCGGGCCAGAAGCGGGAGGAATCGGGAGTGAGGACCTCGTCGGCCAGGGTAATGCCCTTATCGGTGCGTCCAAACTCAAACTTGGTGTCGGCGATGATGATGCCGCGCTGGCGAGCATAGGCGGCGGCCTTCTTGTATACGCGGAGCGTCAGATCGCGAAGATGACTGGCGGTCTCGACGCCGACGATTTCGCACATCTGGTCGAAGGAAATATTCTCGTCGTGTCCGCTTGTAGCTTTGGTCGACGGTGTGAAAATGGGCTCGGGGAAGGAGTCGGATTCTTTCAGGCCAGCGGGCAGTGTAATGCCAGAGACCTTGCCGGTGGCTTTGTATTCCTTCCAGGCGGAGCCGGAGATGTATCCGCGGACAACGCACTCGACTGGGAACATTTCGGCGCGCTGAACGAGCATGGAGCGGCCGCGGAGCTGGTCGGCGTATTTGCGGACCTCCAGCGGGTAGTGGTCGACATCGGCGGTGATCAGGTGGTTGGGGACGATGTCGGCGAGGTAATCGAACCAGAACAGAGAGATCTGGCTGAGCACGCGTCCCTTATGGGGGATGCCGGTCGCCAAGATGTAGTCGAAGGCCGAGATGCGGTCGGTGGCGACGAAAAGCAGTTGTTGATCGCCGACACGGTAGACGTCACGCACCTTGCCGCTGGCGTGCAGTTGGAGGTCGCGGAAGTCGGTTTGTAAGAGGACGGAATCGAGAAGTTCGGGGCTCATGATGAAATTTTACAAGGAAGGAGCGAGGCGTATTCTAGCTGGTCCGAAAAAATTGTCAACGATTCTGATCACACTTCGGGGTGGGTTGCGCCATCCGTTTGCTTGAAAAATGTTGACAGTAAAGCGGATGGCCGAGAACACGTGCTGGGCAAGGCATACAGCAGGGTGGGGTTGTGGAAAAGCTGAGGATGGGAGTGGATATCCAGGCCGAATTGGGAAGCAAGAAAGGCCAGCCGCCGAGGGCCGACCCGCTTATCGCATTGCCTACTGCGCTCCGAATCGCACCGAGACTAATTTCGAGACGCCCGGTTCCTGCATGGTCACACCGTAGAGCACGGGCGCAATGCTCATCGTCTTCTTGCTGTGGGTGATGAGCACGAACTGGGTCTGTACGCTCATTTCTTTGACCAGTTCGGTGAAGCGGCCGATGTTGGCTTCATCGAGCGGGGCGTCAACTTCGTCGAGGATGCAGAACGGGCTGGGCGCGTACTGGAAGATGCCGACCAGCAGGGCTAGGGCAGTGAGCGCTTTTTCGCCGCCGGAGAGCAGGAGCACGCTCTGCAGGCGCTTGCCCGGGGGTGAGGCCACGACGTCGATGCCGCTCTCGGCGCTGTTCTCTTCGTCGGTCAGCTTCATGAAGGCGTGGCCGCCGCCGAACAGCTTCTTGAACGTCGCCTGGAAATTCTCGTTGATCTTGGCGAAAGCTTCTTCGAACTTCTGCCGCGAGATTTGATCGATCTCGCGGATGGTGGCTGTGGTGTTCTCGATCGACGAGATCAGGTCCTTGCGCTGGGTTTCGAGGAACGAGTGGCGCTCGGCGGTTTCTTTGTATTCCTCGAGAGCCATCATGTTGACCGGGCCCATGGCTTCGAGTTTGGCGCGCATGTCGCGATAGAGTTGGTCTTCGGCGGCTAGTTGTTCGCCAGTGACCGCGTCTAGAGTTGTGTCGGCCATTAACGCGGCACGCTCGACGCCGAGTTCGTTGATGCAGGTCTCGGACATATACTGCGCGTCGGATTCGAGCTTGGCCGCGGCGGCGGACAATTCCCCGCGGCGGTCGCGAGCCTGATCGAGCAACAGGCGGCTGTTGCGCAGCAGTTCGTCGATTTCTGTGAGCCGGGCGCGGAGCTGCTCGGTTTCAAATTGCAGCAGGCCTTCACGCGCCTGTGCGGCGTTGCGCTCGGCTTCAAGATCGGCGGCATGCTGTGCCAATTGTTCATTTTCTGCTTCGCGCTGCAGCTTTTCGGCGGCGGCCGCTTCGATCTGCGAGGCCAGCGCGTGCACGCGTTCGCCCATCTCGGAGAAGAGCGACTGGATGCGCTGCAAGACCGCTGCGGCCGAGCGGTGGCGCTCTTCAAGTGTGGCCACGCGGGCCGCGTGCTGCGATGCTGTCTGAGCGGATTCCTCGCGCCGTTGCCGCAGAACGGTGAGCGATTCCTGCGCGGCCGCGATTTGCTGTTCGAGCTGGGTGCGCTGCTCTTCCAAGGTTGCGATTTCGGACTGGCGGGCGCAAACGATGCTTTCCTGATCGGCCCGTTCGGCAGCGAGCCGTCGCAGTTCGAGTTGAGAGACGTTGAGGCGTTCGCGGACGCGGGTCATCTCCGAGTCGAGTTGCTGCAGCATATGGCCGGACGTCATGGCCTGATGTTCAGCCTCGCGCTTTTCGCCGTCGAGGCGATCGAGCAGGGAACTGAGATCTTTGATTTCGCGGCCCAGAGTAAGCACGCGCAGTTCTTCATCGCGCAGGGCCCGTTCGAGATCTTCGAGCTGGCGGAGAACTTCGCGCAGTTCGCGCTTCATCGACAACGGGCCTTCCGCGCGCTGTTTGCCCCCTGTGACGGTGACATTGTGGAAGCATTCGCCGGCTTGCGAAAGGAAAAACGCGTCGGGGTTTTCGAGCGCCAAGCCACGTGCCACGTTGGCTTCCGGAACGATGTAGCCGTCGCGCAGCTTGGGCAGGATGACTTCCAATGACTTGCCGAAGCCGTCCAGCACGCGGATCGTATTCTTCAGCGGAACGATCTGCGCCGCTGCCGGCGCGCAATGTGCCGCCTCATCGAGAACGAACGAGAACTTGGCTTGCGCGTCTTCCGGATGGACGAGGAAGGTGGCGCGACCGTCGACGCCGGTGCGCAGCATGCGCAGGCCTTCGTCGGCCGCGTCCCAGGACTTGACAACGACGTAGTTGAGTTCGTCGCGCAGGAAGTCTTCGACTACACGCTCGTAGCGCGGTTCGACTTCAAGGAAGTCGGCGAGCACGCCGACGGGCGCGAGGCCGCCGTGCATGACGCCGGATTGAAAGAGGCGGCGAACCGATTCGGTGGAGTATCCGTGCTCGGCGATGACCGCTTCGAGCGAACCCTTCTTGCCGAGCGCGGTCGCGAATTCCGCGCGCAGAACGTCGAGGTTTGTCTTAGAACGAGTTTCTTCCAGCTTTTTCTGTTCGATCAGCCGGCGCAGTTGGCGGATCTCTTCGGTGATGCCGCTGACGCGCTGCGTGACGCTCTCAAATTCGAGCGCGAGTTGGCCGCGCTGTCCGCCGAAAGCCTCGACTTGGATGTTGGCGTTGGTGATTTCGGCTTCCAGGCGGCGGGCTTCGCGGTCGGCTCCGGCCAGGCGTTCCTCAGCTTGCGCGAGTTGGTTGCGAAGACGCGAAGCAAAAGAGACGGTATCGAAGATGGCGACGCGCGATTCTTCCTGCTGACGCTCGATCTCGGAGAGGCTTGCGGCGGCGGCAGCTGCGTCCTGCTGGCAGAGGACCAGATCGCTCTGCGCTGCCGCGAGGTCGGCTGCGGCGGACTCGAGAATCTGGCGATTGGATTCACGCTCGGATTCGAGTGCGGTCAGGCGGTGACGAGCCTGCGCCAACTCAGCCTCGGACGACGCAGCCCGCACCAGCAACTCGGCGCAACGCTCTTCGTTGTGGCGGCGGCGGGCGTGGGCGCGGTCGTTTTCGAGGGCGATCTGGCTGATGCGCTCGCGATTCTCGCGCAACTCGGTGTCGATGGTGTAACCGCGCTGGGTGCGCTCCGCGTGCTCCGCCTCGAATTGCTGCACGGCTTCGGTACGATGCTGCATTTCTTCCGCGAGGGTGTTGAGCTGGGAATCGAGTTCGGCGCTTTCCTGCTCGATGGCGGCGAACTTGCTGGCCAACACCAGGCGCAACTTGGCGCGCATTTCTTCGCGCAGGCGCGCATAGCGCTCGGCCTTGGAGGCCTGGCGCTTCAGCGAATTCATTTGGCGCGTGACTTCGTCGAAGATGTCGTTAATGCGGGAGAGATTCAGCTTGGCATCTTCGAGGCGGGCTTCAGCCAGACGCTTCTTCGTTTTGAATTTCGTGATTCCGGCGGCCTCTTCGAGAATCGCGCGGCGGTCGGTGGGGCGACTGCTGAGGATCTGGCCGATGCGTCCTTGCTCGATCAAGGCGTAGGATTCAGGGCCGAGGCCGGTGCCCATGAATAATTCCTGAATGTCGCGCAGGCGGCAGAGTTTGCCATTCAACAGATATTCACTGTCGCCGGAGCGGAACAGGCGGCGAGTGACCACGATTTCTCCGTGGCGGAATTGCTGCTGGTTGAATTTGCGACGGCGGATCTTGAGCACGACGTGCGGAGCGGCGGTGCCCACGGACGCGGTGGTCGGGGGCGCGGTGACATTGTGCGCGGGCAGCGCGAAGATGGGTTCGTCGTCGGGGAAGGCGACGGCATGAATGTTGACTTTCGAACGTGGGACTTCGACTTCTTCGGTCTTGCCGGGCTGGGCGTCTTCTACGGCTTGTTCGGTGGCTTCAGCGGCGCGGGCGCGGATGGAGGCTTCGTCCCAATCGTTGGCGATGTTGGCTTCGGCCTGGGCGTCCTGAGGTAGATCGTCCTGAATGTCGATTTCAGTCGGCGCGTTGGCGTCGGCACCGTTGTAGGCCTCGGGATCGATCAGCGTGAGCGACACCTCCGCCATGCCGGTGGGCTTGCGGTCGCGGGTTCCGGCGAAGATGACGTCTTCCATGCGCGCACCGCGTAGGGTCTTGGCCGACTGCTCGCCCAGCACCCAGGAGATGGCGTCGGAAATGTTCGACTTGCCGCAGCCGTTGGGGCCGATAATCGCCGCCACACCGTCCCCGTGGAACTTGAGTTCGGTGCGGTCGCAGAACGACTTGAACCCGAGAATCTGAAGCCTCTTCAGTTTGAGCAACGTGAACTCCTTAGAACTAGTGGCCAGTTGTCAGCGGCCAGTTGCCAGTCGGTTGGCCTTGCGTCGGCACGCCGACTGCTCGGGCATGGGGGTTTACTAACGGGATTCCTCTCGTCGGTTCGATGCATGCTTCGGTCAACGCGCGAGCAATTCTCACCCCAGGCTGGACAGGGCGGGCACAAAGTTAAGCTACTGTAACGGTGAAATTGGGGTGGGGTCAAGCAATATAACACCATATATGGTGTGGGCTTACAAAGGACCGCGTTGGGTTGCACACGCATTGCAGCAAATGGACGGGTCTATAGGTGGAGACGGAAAGGAGGTGGGAGGAGCGCGAGAGCAGGATAAGGCTAGCGCATTCGGATCAATGAGTGCAATAGCGATTACGCATTGACCTGTCAAACAATGGGCGATATCACTCCAACCGACTTCCTATATCAGCCCATTCCGGCTGCTGGAAGTTTCGCGTGCTAGACTTTTTCGTTGCCGACCCTTGAAAACCTGCGTCGCCGCCTGTTCTGGATCGTGGCGCGTACCTGCCTGACTCTCTACCGTTGGTTTCCGCTGTTCGGAACTCTGCGCGCATCCATCGCCATTATCCAACGCAACCAGCAATTCCTGGTCATTCAACGGAACGACGGACGTGGACTCTCGTTGCTCGGAGGAATCGCAAACTGGAAGGAAGCAGAAGAAGAGACGCTGCGCCGTGAGGTCCTGGAAGAAACCGGACTGCGCGTTACTGGCCAGGAACTGCGCATGCGCTATCGCAGCACCGCGGATGTGCCCTGCGACATTTCCGTATTCGAGGTGCAGGCCACGGGAGACCTGAAGAATTCCTGGGAGGGATCGCCGCGGTGGATGACGATGGCGGAACTTGAGCCGCGAATGTTGCAGGGCCAGCGTCCCGTGTTGGAATTACTGCGCAAGATGTGCGCTGCCTGATCGTAGTTCCCGCCATAACAGTCATCCCTCTCTTGGTTAGTACCCGTCCGGTGAACACATCTTCCGTAGCTGAAGTTCCGGCGTGATACTTCCCGACAGCAGCGAATGCAGGCGTGGCGTTGCCACGCAAAGGTGGAGGTATCGATGAACGGGAACAAGCCGGATGTGGAGAAGCGACTTTACTGGCAGCGGATGCTGGGAGAGGCGGCGCGGAGTGGGATGTCGATGCGGGAGTTTTGCCGGCAGCGGCGTTTGAAGGAAACGCAGTTCTACCGGTGGCGGATGCTGAGATCAGGGGGTCAGGAACGAAGGGTGGAGCGGCCCCGGAGCGAGAGCGGGGGAGCTTTGCCTTGGTCAGCGAGGAAGCAGGAGTGATGGTGCCTGATCTGGAGTTGGTGCTGCGTGACGGGCGACCGGTTGCGGATCGGTCGCGGGGTAGAGGAAAAAAACTTACGAGCGGTCTTGGCGGCGCTGGAGCCGACCGGCCATAGATATAAGGAGAAGGGATGCTGAGTTTTCCAGCAGCAATCAAGGTGTATCTGTGTACGGTGGCCTGCGACATGCGCCGCTCCTTCGATGGCTTGTCGATGATGGCGGAACATGTGATCCGCTGTAATCCTTTCTCCGGGCATCTGCGGGTGTTTTGCAACCGGCGAAGCGACCGGCTGAAGATTCTGTACTGGGACCGGGACGGATGGGCGATCTGGTACAAGCGACTGGAAGCGGGCATGTTTCAGTTTCCCTTTGCCGAGACGGGACGGAAAGAGATCGCGGCCTGGGAGTTGAGTTTGCTGCTGGAGGGAATCGATCTGAGCACCGCGAAAGGCAACGTGGACATCAGAAGGACCGCGAGGCCAAGGTCGTTCATAACACCACAATCCTAGCAAATCGCAACGGTCAATCAGAAGCACTCATTGACCCGCTTGGGCGGAACGTCCGACGGCTCCGCTGATCGGTCAAGGCGTGAGCCGATGAGGGTGCGGGCGGGGGCCCCCGCGCCACAGGATCCGCGTCTCACGTTATTGCTCGTAGGCTCCAATGTTGATTTGGCAGCTGCTATTCACGCGGGAATTGCCGGCGTGGTCGGTGCTGCCATAGATCGAGGTACCGCTGCCGCAGTAGCCAACGCTGCAGGTGAGGCTGGTGCTGCCAGCATTGACGGCCGGAGAATTGGATGCCACGTCAAGGTTCGGGGGGGTCGATCCCAGGTTGTCGAAGAGCGGGTTGGCGTTCGGCGAATTGGCGTCTTCCCCGGCGCCCGATTGATAGGCGGCATAGGTCTTGTAGGTCGATTTGCCGGCCCAGTCGATCGAGGTGCCTTGCACATAACCGGCGGCGGAGTAGTACAGGTTCCAGTTGAGCGTCGCGGGAGGAGCGGGATAGCTCGATGTGGGCTTGACGAAGCTGTAGATCCAGACGTTCTGGGTTCCGGCGTAGACGATATTGTTTTCGAAGATGTTGCCGGAAGCGGAGCCGGAGTGGTACTGAATCTGGAACTCCGCGCCCTGGTTCTTGGTGTTGTTGTTGTAGAGGGTGTTGTTGACGATGACGACGTGGTCGCTGCCGCCTACGGTGTTGGAGTAGCCTCCGATGGAGATGCCGACCGCGTTGGCGTCGTAGAAGACGTTGTTGCGAATGGTCACGTAGCTACTGGTGTGTCCTTTGTGTTCGCTGGCCGCTTCCATGTTCAGATCGCAGTTATGGACGGTGTTGCGCTCGAAGATGACATAGGCGCAACCGTCACAATAAAGGCCGTCTGCATCATAGGAGTTTCCCTCGCCCGGATTGTGAATTCCGCTGATGTTGTAGACCGTGTTGCCGCTGATCTCTCCGTACTTGGCCTGGTCGTATCCGGTGGGGCCGACGCCTTCGAATCCGATCGCGTCAATGCCGATGTTGTCGTTGTCGTGCACGATGTTGTTGGTAATGGAGAAATGAGTCACATTGCCGTCCACGTTTACTGATTCGCTTTGTCCGGTTTTCAGGTCGTAAACCTGATTGCCAGCGATCGTAAGGTTGGTGATGGGCGTGCTCGACGTGCCATAGACGGCGATGCCGAAGGCGTTGCCGTTTTTCTCGGAAGTGGTCGTGATGTTGTGCACGAGATTGTTGAGCAGTTGAACGCCCGAGCCCGAACCCGTGACCCAGATGCCTGCGGGAGTCCGAGTTGCGCTGCTGGTGGTGTAATTGCGGATTTCAAATCCGCGCACCGTGACGTAGCTCTGGTTGATGATGTTGATCAGACCCTGTGTGCTGGTGACGGTGAGACCCGTGCCCTCGATTATCGCGGTCTGTCCGGGATAGCTCGCGAAACTGATGTAGTTCGATGCCGTCCCGGAGGTGGGGAACGTCACTGACTCGTTGTATACGCCGGCTTCGACGTAGACCGTTGCTCCAGCCGAGACGGAGTTGGCGGCGTGCTGAATGGTGAGCCAGGGTGCAGTGTAGCTGCCCGAGTTGCTGTTACTCCCGCTCTTGGAGACGTAGTAGGTTGAGCCGGATTGGGCAAAGAGAAAGAGCGATGTAAATGCGAGGAGGGCGAAACAAAGCTTGCCAAGGGATGTCATTGCCAATCTCCTTTTCGGCGGAACTGGAAGATCTTCGAAACAGGACGATGGTGGCGAAAGGCGTGTTTGCCGGAAGGGCCCAGAACCCGACTGCGGCAAAAGCTTAGGCTGTTTACGAATCATTGTCAATAATTATGATTGATTGCGATCATGGCGATGCATACTTTCGACTTATTGCGAATGATGGTTTGGGAGGAAGCGCAAGAATGAAAATTCGGGGTGAATCAAGGCCATCGCCCGGATCTTCTTCCGACGGTGTGCGGTGGTTCGCGCGTCACGGGCACGCCCCAGTGATGGCGATTGAGCGTATTGCCCAGCCATCCGATCGACGAGGAGACGGTGTAGTAGATGGAGAACTGCTTGCCCAGAATGCGGGGATCGTCTCCCATGCCGACGGGAGTAACGTAGGCGGGTTGCTCTTTTCCATCGCAGAGCAGCGTCGGGAGGGAGCAGTGGAGTCCGTCAGGAGACTCCGAAGAGGCCGCAAGGACTCCTTCGCCGATGATCATCTGATAGCGCTGTAAGTAAGAGTTGTACGCGACCTGGAGTTCGCCGCTGTAGGACGCGTTGGGGTTCAGGTCCTGGGAATAGCGGCCCAGTGCCTGATCGAGACGCCAGCCATTTTAGAACTTCTGAAATGCGACGGCGTGCGGCTGGCGGCCAAATGCCGCTTCGAGCACGGCGGCGATGGGCGCGCGGGCCACGGAAACGAGCGTGATGCTGGGGGGATTCCCCCCTGCGTGGTTCCATTGGCCAGCCAGTCGCGAAAATAAAAATAAATGTTGAAATATTTTCCGTCGGGAGAAACGACGAGTGGGGCGTCGCCGATATCAAAACCGTCCCTGTCGCTGCCGTAGCCTTGATTGACGCGAATAATCTCGCCCAGGTCGGTCCAACTCATGCCCTGATCGGATCGATGACGCCAGGGCGAATACGGATCCAAACTCTGGATTTGGATGGTTGGAATCTCGGCGTGGTAGACCATGAGGAGATTGCCGGCGCCGGGAATGCCGTCCGGAACCTTGTAAACCGGCCCTCCCCCCATGTAGTCATAGCTCAGGTAGAAGGGATTGACCGCCGGTCTGGATTGGGATTGATGGTTACATCCACGGGAGGATCGGAGCCGAGCGGGTTGTCGAGCGTCCCGAGAGTGCGGGTGATCGATCCGTACTTGTTGTTTCCGTACCCGTGTCCTTGCCAGAACTGGCGCGCGTGACTGCCACCGTCGCTGCCGAAAAACGCCTATCCGCGATCGGTTTTAATGATGCCGATTGGCGTGTCCGGCCAGGCGAAGCCGTCGCCTGTGTCCGTAAGCGGTGGCTGCGCGATATCTCGGGCGGTTTCCCGTTGCGCGGGAGTGGCGACTACCTGGTTCGCGAGAACCTTCGGCGTACAGAGTGGGGTAACGGTTTGTGCAGATGCCGCGACACAGTGAATAGTGACGAGGATCGAGGCGAGGATGCAGGCAAGGGATGATGGGCGGGCGAGCTGCATTAGGAATTCTCCGGTCGAGAAGTAAGAACACCGGACCTGATTGGATGTTGCGGGAAGACCTTCGATGCGGTAAGGCGCAGTCCAGAGGGCAGGTTCCTTCGACTTCGCCGGGGCATTCGCTTGGCGAATGCCCCGGCTACGCTCAGGATCACAAATCGAAAGAGCGACTACTTTTCTCCCAGCTTCTCGAAGAAGCGGCAGATGGTTTCAATCCCGCGGTAGAAGTTCGGGATGTGGAACTTCTCGTTGGGAGCGTGCAGATTGTCGTCGGGGAGGCCGAAGCCCATCATCACGCTAGGAATCTTCAGGACGTCTTGGAAGTCGGTGACGATGGGAATCGAACCGCCGCTGCGGATGAAGACTGTATCTTTCTTGAACGTGTCGTGCAGGGCTTCGGTGGCGGCCTTGATGTAGCGGTTGTCGGTGCCGACGACGGCGGCCGGGCCTTTGCTCCAGACTTTGATTTTCGTCTCGATGCCCTTGGGCGTGAGTTTCTTTACGTAGGCGGTGTACTTCTTCAGGATGTCGTCGGGGTCCTGATTGGGCACCATGCGCATCGAGACTTTCGCCGCCGCTTTTGCGGGGATTACGGTCTTGGCGCCGGGGGCGATAAAGCCTCCGGGCATGCCGTGGACTTCGAGCGTAGGACGCGCCCAGGTGCGGTAGAGCACGGAATAGCCGGGCTCTCCGGTGAGGACTTTCGAGCCGACTTCGGTCTTGCGGTAGTGCTCTTCGTTGAAGGGCAGGCGCTTCCAGGCTTTCAGTTCGTCCTTGGTCGGGGCTTTGACGCCTTTGTAGAAGCCGGGGATCAGGACTTTGCCCTTGGAGTCTTTTAGCTTGCTGATGATTTCGATCAGGGCGAAGAAGGGGTTCGGAGCAGCGCCGCCGTACATACCGGAGTGCAGGTCGGTCTTGGCGCCGGTGGCTTCGATTTCGGTGTAGACCAGGCCGCGCAGGCCGACGCAGAGCGTGGGGAGATCGGGCGCGAAAAGTTCGGTGTCGCAGACCAATGCGAAATCGGCTTTCAGCTTGGCCTTTTGCTTGCGGAGGTATTCGGCAATGGCTTCGCCGCCGACTTCCTCTTCGCCTTCGAAAATGATCTTCACATTAATCGGCAGCTTGCCGCCGTTGGCCTGCATGAGGGACTCGAGGGCTTTGACTTCCATCCAGAGCTGGCCTTTGTCGTCGACCGCGCCACGGGCGTAGATGTTGTTGTTGCGCTCGGTCGGCTCGAACGGCGGAGTGTGCCACTCCTCGAGCGGCTCGGCGGGCTGGACATCGTAGTGGGCGTAGCATAGGACGGTCGGCTTGGCGGCGGCATGGAGCCAGTCGGCGTAGATGAGGGGATGTCCCTTGGTGGGGATGACTTCGACGTTTTCCATGCCGATGCGGCGCAGTTCGTTGGCCACGAAGTCGGCGGCTTTTTGAATGTCGGGCTTATGCTCTTCGAGGGTGCTGACGCTGGGAATGCGGAGAAGATCTTTGAGTTCGTTCAGGAAACGCGGTTGATTACTCCGGGCGAAATCGATTGCAAAAGAAGCCATGGTGAGTCCTTTCTCTGTGATCTCGGTCGACAATCTCGGCAGACAATGCATGACCGCGGATTGAGAGTCCGAGCAAACCAATCAGTATAGCGCGAAGGCAGCGGGCGTGCCTCGGCGATCCAACCCCTTAACCATAAAGGACACGAGGGTACACGAAGAAGGAGAACCTCAGGCGTAGCCCAGGCTCTGACGACGGCGCCAGTAGGCGGCCGCCAGCAACGCCCCTGCAGCCACGGCATACACCTCGGGAAAACTTGAGGCTGGAGTTGTGCCCATGAAGTCGAGCCCGGGGATCTGGTGAGCGGGTCCGACATACCACCACACGATGTAGATCGCTTCGAAGGCCTTACTGCTACCACTCCAGATACCGAGCGCGAGGGCAAAGCTGGGGATGAACAATGCCCCGGCGAACCAAGCGGCAAAACCGCGCCAATCGGCGTCGAGCAAAAGGCGAGTGCCGACTCCGCTACCGGTGAGCAAGGCGACGAGGACGCCTGCGGTCCACAGAGCCGGAAGCTGACGGGATAGGCTGCGCTCGGAGGAGAAGAGCAATGCGCTGGTGGCATGACGCGCTTCCCGACAGCCCATCTGCGACCAGAGCAGGACGGGCCAGATCCAGGCGGCGAGCAGGAACCCTGCGCGCACGTCGCGCTCGGGGGAAACGAGTTGGCCGACGAGCAGTCCCGCGGCACCTGCGTACCACCACCAGCGCTGGCCTTTGAGCATCAGGCGGAGTTCGGACATCACCAACCGCGGAAAACGCGAATTCGCCGAGGTGCGGACCAGGGGCGTGAGATGGGCGGCGGTCATCGAGACTGGCGCAGGAACACGGACAGCGCGGTCTTCTGAGGAGGATTCGAGGGCGTTGGTCGCTGCTGGCATCCGCGGCTTGCGCCAGGATCGTGCGGGATCGAAGCGGTGGAAGAAAACAGACGCCAGCAGCGCGAGGCCGGCGGCGACACTGACCCAGAGCAGGCGCACCAGCAACACGTTCAACGTCCAGTCGATTCCATTCCAGGGGAAGGTTCGAACCGCGCGTTCGCCGCCAATCGTCAAGCTGAAATTGAAATTTTCGGGACCGCCGGGATTGAGCGCACGCAAGGCGCTTCGTGTGCTGCGGTAAAGGAGTTGCAGGCCGGTGGGATCGTCGACGCCGGTAGCTCCCAGGGCGATCGCGGCAGTCCAAAGAAAGAAATACACAACGTTACCCACGCCTCCGCGAAGGACAGGGAGAGTTTCGAAGAGCACGGCAATGCTGGCCGTTAGAAGCATGGCTGGCAGCGCGAGAAAAATGAAGGGTGACCAGAGTTTCCAGAGAGAGAAGGAATGGGCTTCGGCACGGATCCCTTGCATGGCCAGGGCGGCCAGCATGAGGATCACGACCATGCAGGCGAGCACCGCGAAATTGCTAAGGGTTTTCGCGAAAGTGTAGAAGTCCTTGCGCATGGGGGTGGCAGCGAGGATCTGCCCGACCCGCGTGTCGGTATCGCGCTGCACAGAATTCTTCACGATGTAGAAGCCGGCCAGCGACAGGAACGTGGAGCAGCAAACGGTCATGAGAGCACCGATCCATGCGGAGTTGTAGACGCCACGGTAGCCTTGACCAACCACCATCCAGATCTTCTCGGCGGCGACGGCATACGCGAGATACAACGCCGCGGCCAAGGTGGCCAGGAAACTGTAGCGGCGAACGCGTTCCAGAAAATCGGCGCGGACCATGTGGTAAAGCACGCGCGGGGCGTTCATGCTGCAACTCCAGCGCGATGCTGCGAGAGGCAGTAGAGGTAGGCGTCTTCGAGATTGGGCGTGACAGGCTGAGCGCCGTTGGGCGGCGAGTCGCCGAGCACGCGAGCATGGACGCCGTCGCTGCGGCGGGCGGTGTTGCTGATCAGATAACGCGGGCGCGCGGCATTGAGTTCGGCGCTGGGCAGTACCCATTCCCACACCCGGCCTTCGACCCGCTGCAGTAACAATTCTGGCGAGGCGTGCGTCACCAGTGTGCCTCGCGAGATGAGCGCGATGTCGGTGGCCGTCGCTTCCACGTCGGAAACGATGTGCGTAGAGAGAATGACGATGCGTTCACCGGAGAGTTCCGACAACAGATTGCGGAACCGCACACGCTCCTCCGGGTCGAGGCCGGCGGTCGGTTCATCCACAATCAGCAGTTGCGGATCGTTGAGCAAAGCTTGGGCAATGCCGACACGCTGCTTCATCCCGCCGGAGTAGCCGCCCAGCGGGCGTTTGCGGACGTCCGTGAGGTTGACGACGTTTAGAAGTTCGTCGATGCGCTTCCGGGAGGCTGCGGCGTCGAGACCTTTGACGGCGGCGAGGTACTCGAGAAATTCGACCGCGTTCAGGTTGGGATAGACGCCGAAATCCTGGGGAAGGTAGCCGAGAGTCGAGCGCAGAGCATCGGGATGCGTGGCCAGATCCGTGCCGTTCCACACCACACGGCCTTCGGTCGCGCGCGTGATGGTGGCGAGGATGCTCATGAGCGTGGTCTTGCCGGCGCCGTTGGGGCCGAGCAGTCCGAGCACGCCCGGGCCCAATTGCAGGGTGAAATTGCGCAGCGCACAGTTTCCGCCGCCGTAGCGTTTGCTGACATTTTCGATGCCGAGATTCAAGAATCCTCCGCTGCGAACAGCGTAGTGGAGGAACGCATAACACTCAATAGAAGTTCCCGAGAACTTGGCCGAATCCCCACTTCTCGCGCAAAGAACGCGCGAGAAATGGGGCACCCGTATCTCACTCAAATCTTGCCGGGGAGAACGGCGCTAAGTCATGCTCCGGCTTGCGGCCTTCAATGACCGCCGCCATCACTTCGGCTGTGATCGGAGCCAGGAGGATGCCGTCGCGGAAGTGGCCGGTGGCGACAAAGTAGCCGGGAGTTGGGGTCTTGCCGAGGATGGGGAGCGCGTCGGGAGTGCCGGGACGAAGGCCGGCCCAGTCTTCCAGGATTCTGGCGTCGGCGAGTTTCGGCACCAGAGCGACGGCTGCACGATGCAAGCGCTGAATCGTGGCGAGGTCGGTGCGTTTGTCGAATCCCGCTTCTTCGACGGTGGCGCCAACCAGGAGGCGCCCGTCGCTGCGGGGAATGACGTAGACCTTGGGAGAGCGGACGACGTGCTTGAGCAGCGTGCGTGTGGGCATCAACAGGCAGAGCATTTGGCCTTTGACCGGGCGGGTGGGAAAAGCGTGGGGCTCGATCTGGCCGGACCATGCTCCGGCGCAGTTCACGACCGTAGCGGCATGGAATGCGGTTTTTGTGGTTTTGACGCCGGCGGCGCGGTCTCCACTTACAGTCACAGTGGTGACTTCGTCGCCTGAGGAGAAGTCGACGCTACGATTCTTCGCAGTTTTCCACGCCGCAGTGGACAGGGCCCGGGGATCGACGCTGCGTTCTTTCAAGTACAAGGCAGGAGCATTAAGGCCTGCAAGCGCGGGCTCAATTTCCGCGAGATGGCCGGGGAGCGGGTTGGCTGCCACGAATTCGGCGTCCCGCGCGGCGTGCTGTGGTGATGGAAAAAGAATTGTGCCCTGGTCCCGCAAATCGACTTTCCTGCCCGACTCAACTTCCAATTCGTAGGCGAATTCCGGATACATGCGGGCGCTTGCCGTGGCAAGCGACTGAAGGACAGCGGGAGTCTCGAGGGGGCAGTCGACCAGCATGCCGCCCGCGGCGTGGGAGGCTTCGCGGCCGGGTTCTCCACGCTCGACCACCAAGACAGTGGCTCCACGCTTCCGCAGTGCGATCGCAAGCGAGAGGCCGATGATGCCTCCGCCAATGATGATTACGTCCCAAGTCTTCACCTCGGCATTGTAAAAGAGGCGTGGGTGCTTGGCGTGCTTGGATCGGAGGGGAGATGACAGGGAACGCGCGGCTGCATAGAATAGCGAACATGAAAGAAATCTTTGTTGCCGGGGTGGTGCTGGCAATGCTCGCGCTGGCGGGCACGGCGGTTGGGCAAAAGGATAAGGACGAGGAGCCGACAGCATGGCTGTATTTCCTCGTTGTCAAGGACGACAACGGGAAGCCGGTGCGCAATGCGGCGGTGATCATGCATCCGGTGAATCCTAAGGGCAAACAGAGCCGGGGGGGAATGGAGTTAAAGACCGACGCGGAAGGGAAGGCGAACTTTGATGGCGCCCCACTCGGCATGCTGCGCGTACAAGTGCTGGCCACGGGATTTCAGACTTTCGGGGAAGATTATGACGTCGAGAAGCCCAAGACGGAGATTACGATTAAGCTGAAGCGGCCGCAAGGTCAATACTCCGTCTATGACGATCGTCCGAAGGACGCCAACGCGCCGCCGAAGCAAGACCCACCCCCTCCAGATCAGGACAAGAAGCCGAATTAGAAACCGCGCCGCCCTGCGTGTCAGGGAGGCCAAAATCCATATGACAGCGGCATCTGCGCGGAGGAAGAGGATCCCGTGTCTCTTGGCTTGAACCTTGATCAAGCGGTCGGGACGCTCGTCCCCGGAACCCGACACAAGAGCGCCGGGCTGGCGTTTGGGCTGTCGCTGCTCGTCCCGGGAGCGGGGCAGTTCTATTGCGGCAAGAACGGGCGCGGGGGAATAACGCTCGGCTTCTGGCTGCTGGGGTTGATCGCGTGCTTCGCGCACCTATCGACCGCACTGGTCGGGCAGGCCCTGATCGTGATGTTGGTGTTATGGGTCTTCTCGTTTCTCGACGCCTATTTCACCGCGATCGAGAGCAACAAAGGGCAGGACGAACTGATCGACGTGCAGAATCCGCGCGTGGCCGTGACCCTGAATTTGCTGACCGCGGGCTTTGGATATTTCTACCTGGGAGAGCGAACCAAGGGGATCCTGCTCTTCGTCGCTATGCAAGCGGCGAGGTTGGTTTTTCCATCGACAGGTTTTGTGGGCACATCGATCGCGCTGGCGCTGGTCATTGTGCAGTTGCTGGTGGCCGAGGATGCATACCGCATAGCGCGCCGGCAAGTGAAGGAAGCGTTGGGGACCGAGGTGGTTCAGTCGGTGGAGAATGCTCCTCCAGCTTCGCGTTTGCCGGTGCAGGTGCCCGTGGTTCTGGCGTGCGTGATTCCGCTTGGCTTTGTCGTGCTGATCGTGATTGGCTTGGTGCTGGGGTCCACGCGCTCTGGAAAGCGTCCAACGGTTGCCGCTCTGAACAGTCGCGCCGGGCAGAATGGATCTAATCCGCAGCGGATGCAAAATGATACTCCCGTCCCGGTGGTGGATTTTCCGACCGCGATCCAGGACGTGCAGCGCGTCCATCGCAAGTCGGAACACAGGCGAGATGAGATCGCGAACCTGAAGCGGGACGTGCGTTTCTTGAATAGCGCTCTCAGCGCTCACAAGGTCGATGCCGCGGATACAATGGTTGCGCACTATTTCCGGGCCGAGGCCCTCGCCATGATCAACACCGAGAATGAGCGCGAAGGGGAGGCGATCGACCTGGCGGGCGCGCGCACGGCGCGGGCAGACCTCGACCAGATCCTCGGCGCGGGTGCGCCGCTGACGTATGTGCCCGAGGTGAGTAAAACGAATGCGGAATATCTGGCGGGCAGCGTGGCGCGGGATGAATTGCATGACGAGGCGGCGGGTTACGCGTACTGGCAGCAGTGTGCATCGAATGCGCACCCAGGGTGCCTGCACCATTTGGCGGGCGCGATGATCACGGGCGAGGGTGGCGAGAAAGTGGATGCCCAGGAGGCTCTGAAGTTGCATACCAGCGTGGTTGACTCCGGAGTGAAATATCATTGTGCGGGCGTAGAGTCGGCCATGAGCATCGCGTACATCAATTACTTCGTCGGTGTTCGCCGGGCCGGAGATGATGAACTGGAATGGACCAAGAAAACGGATGGACTTCTGGACAAGCTGGAAGCGGGTGGAAGCGGCAGAAATGTCTGCAACCGGGCTGGGATTGAGGTAAACGAGTTTCTGTTCCAGTTGGGCCGCGGACATAGAGACGACAACATCCTGCAGGATGCGATCAGCCGTATCGACGATGACGCGGTGACCATTAAAGCCGTCGTCCAATTCATTTCAGGGGCAATCGATGAGACCGGGTTTGAGTCGGCGATGAATGCGAGCAAGAATCCAGGTGCCCGGTGCTCGGCCTACTTTGACGCCATGTGGTACGCCGAACTGCGTGGCGAAAGCGCGATGGCACGCCGGTTCCATCAGCAACTCGTGGAGATTGGAACATTTCATTGCGGGCAGCACCTGGTCTACGCGAACAAGTTCAAGTTCTAGGGCAGACAATTTTCAACGATGGGGGACACCAGATGGATTACGTGCTGAAAACGGAACCGTCGACGTATTCATTTGCGGATTTGCAGCGGGAGAAGACGACAATATGGGACGGAGTCTCGAATCCCGTTGCGTTGAAGAACCTGCGCGGGATGAAGCCGGGCGAGCGTTTGGTTATTTATCACACGGGTGAGGAGAAGAGCGCGGTGGGGACGGCTACCGTCGTATCGGTAGATGCATCGGACGCGAAGAACCCACAGGTGAAGATCAAGGTGGGTAAGGCCAATCCCAAGCCGGTTACGCTGGCGGAGGCGAAGGCGAACCAATTGTTTGCCGAATCGCCGCTGGCGCGGCAGGGAAGACTCAGCGTCGTGCCTCTGACGGAGGCGCAGTTTAAATTTCTGACGGGAGAATAGACCAAGAAGTTTTCAAATCAAAATCCCCACTTCGCCTCGCTGCTCCTCCATTTCCGGCTAGCGCCATGCGGCCAGGCTTACGAGGTACGGGCGTCGCGGCGGATCAAGGTGAAGTCGAGCAAGTAGCCCAAGCCCAGGGTGAAGGGGATCGCGCCAAAGGCGGTGGCGATCAAGGCGTCGGGTTCGACTCTCGCGATGATAGAGAAGGCCAGCATGTAGCCGACTGCGCCGGCGATGAGCAGAATTCCCGCGCGGCGCGAGTGGGCCGCCTCGGTTAGATCGGGCTCCATCGGGACGCTCACGCCCCTCTGCATGGCTGCCAGACGCTCTTCCGTGCGCAGTTTGCGTACACGATAGAAGGTGTACATGCCTAATACGGCTGTGGGCATTCCGAAAATCATGATTACCGCAGCAAGACCGGTGATTCCGTCCATGGTAGTTCTCCTTCCTTCTGCGCTGGGCGCGTGCCGGAGCTGAAATCGCTTTCAAGAAAGGATACGAAGGATGAGGGCGGAAAGTTCCCCGTGCGGGCCAACTCCTGCAAGCGCGAACGCTTCCAACCAAGGGAAGTTGGCTGCTTGGCGTTGTTTCGGGCCGCCCTTCTGGAGACAAAATGAAGTTTAGAAGCTTTTGCAGGCTGGCGGCGGGCTGCGGCGCGCTGCTATTGGTTACTCAGGCGCCCTGGGCTCAACAAACAAAGGAGAAAGTCACGGTCGACGATGTGGACCGCAGCTTCATCGTGCGTTTGCCGAAGGGCTACGATGCGCAACAGCACTATCCGGTGGTGATCCTGCTGCATGGCATGAATCAGGACGCGGATGATCTGCAGCGCCTCACGCGCTTCGATCAACTGGCGGACAAGGGCGGCATTATTACGGTTTATCCCCTGGCCATGCACGGGCGGTGGAATGTCGGGGTGAGACCGCAAGAGCGGCAGCCGATGACCATGGGGCCGGGAGGTCATGGACGCCACGGCGGAGGAGGTTATCCCGGCGGCGGTGGAGGCGGCGGTGGGTATCCGGGAGGGGGCGGCGGAGGATATCCGGGCAGTGGTGGACAGCAGAATCCCAACCGGCAGCCCGACCAGGATCGAAGACCGGCTCCATCCGATGACATCGCGTTCTTCAACCAGATGTTGGACCAGCTCGGAACCAAGTTCTCGGTGGATGCGGCGCGAATCTATGCGACAGGCCTGTCGGAGGGCGGCTTCATGAGCCTGCGTGTAGGGTGCGCCATGAGCGACCGGATTGCCGCAGTTGCCGCGGTGGGCGCGGCGATGCCGAAGACAATGATTTGTCTGCCCACGCGTCCGGTACCACTGGTGATGATCAGCGGTACTTCTGACCCGGTGGTTCCTTACGGCGGCGGCACCGAGCACAACATGAGCCTCGCGACGATATCCGTGGAGGATAGCGCCAAGGCGTGGGCGAGGATCGATCGCTGCGCGGAGAAGCCTGAGAAAAGCAAGTTGTCGCCGAGCGCAAAGGGCGGCATGGAAACCAAGGTTGACACCTACAACAGCTGCCAGCAGAACGCACAAGTTGTTCTCTACAGCGTGAAGGGCGCGGGGAATACGTGGCCAGGCGGAGAGCAGTATGAAGCGGAGAACGCGATTGGCAAGACGAGCATGGATCCGAATGCCAATGAAGTGATCTGGAGCTTCTTCCTGACGCGGAAGCTGCCGGGGCAGAGCGCGGAACAGAAGTAGCATACCATTTCTAACTTCCTCGAAGGTCCGGAGTAATGGCGGCTGACTGCTTCGGAACAGTCTCAGCACCGACCATCGGGAATTCTGCAAATTCAAAATCCCCACCCTTTCGCCAAGAACGCGAGAAGGGTGGGGCACCTCCAACCAGGAAAAAATCTTACTTTTTGTGGTGATGGTCGTGATCGAAGGGCGGGGTGAGGCCGGTATAGTCGCCTACGACCTTGGCGTCGTAGGGGCCATTCAGCAGGTCGAATCCGTTGCCGGCGACCGCAATCGTGCCCTGGCTCCAGACGACGTTCTGGTTCGGGTCGACTTCAATGACCTGCATGTTGTATTGGTCACTGATCAGGGTATTGCCATTCTTCAAACGGATGCCGCGGGTGGGGAGAGGATTTGACACGCTGCCCGTGCGGGTATTGGTGTAGTACGTCCACACTGGGTTGCCGCTGGAGTCCACTTCGATGATGCGATTGTTGTTGGAGTCGCTGATCAAGGTGTCGCCATCGGGCAGGCGGCTGGCGAAGGCGGCGCCGTTGAGTTGCGTGCAGGTGGCGCAGCCGTAGCTCCAGACAATCTGTTTCTTTCGGTTGACTTCGATGACGCGGTTGTTGCTTTCATCGGCGATCAGGAGGTCGCCATTGGCCAGCAGTTCGGCGCTGTTGGGATTGTTGAGCTGGTTCCAGCCATCGCCGCTGACTCCGGTCTGGCCGTATTGCCAGACGATCTTCTTGTCGAGTGTGACTTCGATGACTCGCATGTTGCCCTGGTCGGTGATCAGAATGTGGAAGTCGGGCAGCCAAGTGTTCTGCACGGGAGTATTGAGCTGATTGGGGCCTGACCCGGTGACGCCAGCCTGGCCGTACTGCCAAATGATGTCCCCGAAGGGATCGACCAGCATGACGCGGTTGTCGGGACATCCGTTGGGACAAGTGGGCTCTGCTCCTGCGGGGACGCCTGTACCGGCGACCAGCGTGATCCATCCGACGCGCTGTGCGTCATTGACGCCGACCACTGAGTGCGGTCCAGCCACGCTCGAACCGTTCCCGAAAGTCCAGACAACTTTGTTGTTGTTGGGGTTCACTTCGATCAGGCGATTGTTGTACTGGTCGGAAATCAGAATGTTTCCTGGGGTATTGAAGCCGTTTCCCTGGGCCTGGGCAGAGAGCGCGACAGCGGCGACGAGCGAGGCTGCGCAAGCCCAGATTTTCAGTTGAGACAAATTCATGACAATCCTCCTATGGCGATGCCTGCCGGGTTGAATGTTGTTTTCCGCGCCGCCCTCCCGCGAAACGAAGCAGGGCTGGGCATTTGCGGGGCACGCACGGTTGGCGATAACCACCGTGGGCATGCTGGGGATGAGTGTGTGGCGAACGCGCGAGGGAATTGTCAGCGGGGTGTCAAAAGCGTGTCACTTCTTCGTGATCGGCATTAGTGCAACGCTTCTGCAGAGAAGCAGTTTCGATCAGCCGAGGGACTTGCGCAATTCGCGGCGCAGGATTTTTCCGGAAGCGGTCTTGGGAACAACGTCCACAAAGTGGATCTGGCGGGGTTGTTTGTAGTGAGTAAGGCGGTCGGCGACGAAGACGCAGAGTTCTTCTCCGAGTTTGCGGCTGTCGACAAATCCGTCGCGCAACGCGATAAAGGCTACGGGAATCTCTCCAGCGGCATCGTCGGGGCGTCCGATCACACCGCACTCTTTCACGGCGGGATGTTCCAGCAATACGGCTTCGACTTCCGCGGGCGCCACGGCGAAGCCTTTGTACTTGATCATTTCCTTACGCCGGTCGACCACGCGGTAGAAGCCTTCCCGGTCGCGCGTGACGATATCGCCCGACCAGTACCAACCGTCGCGTAGAACGGCGGCGGTGGCTTGCGGTTCCTTCCAGTAACCGAGCATAAATTGCGGGCCGCGCATAACGAGTTCACCGGGCTGTCCGGACGGCGCTTCGGTAAGGTCGTCAGGAGTGTCGGCGGGATCAATATCCGGTTGCGACAGCACGCGGCAATCGGTTGCGGCCAGGGGATGGCCGATGGAGTCGGGACGATAGAGCGCGGGTTCGAGGAAGCCGCAATGCGTGACGGGCGAGGCTTCGGTCATGCCGTATCCCTGACACACGAGAATGTTGGTGAGAGCGGTGAAGCGGCGCGCAAGTTCGGGAGCGAGAGGAGCGGCCCCGGACTTGACCCAGTGAACTCGATGATCGCGAGGAAACTGTCCTGCCTCGGCCGCCTGGCAGAGCGCATTCATGGCCGGCGGCACCAGAGGCATCATGGTCACCGCTTCGTCGATGAGCAGCTTCGTCATCATCTGGACGTTGAAGCGGGGCACCAGGATGAGCGTCCCGCCCAGAATCAGCGAGGGATTGAGAACAACGTTCAGGCCATAGATGTGGTAGAGCGGAAGACAGCAGAGAATGTGGTCTGAGGAATTGAGCGTGGTGCCATTCGGACCGAGCAATTGATACACGTTGGCGACCAGGTTGTAGTGCGAGAGCATCACTCCCTTGGGCAAGCCGGTGGTGCCGCTGGAGTAGGGAAGCGCCGCGAGAGTTTGCTCTGAAGTCTGATCCGGCTTGGGGTAGACGGCCGTGACCCGGCTGAGCAGGTTGGCGAACGGCTCGGTGCCCGACGCCTGCTGGCGCGTGGTGTAGACGCGGCGGAGATTGGGCAGTCCTGCGAGATTGATGCCTTCGATGTTTGCGCCATCGGTAATCAAAAGGACGGCGCCCGAGTTTTCGAGTTGATAACGGACTTCCCGCTCGCGGTAGGTCGGGTTCAGAAGGGTGGGAATCGCTCCCGCGAGCTGGGCGGCGTGAAACGCGGTGCAGAATTCCCAGGAGTTCGGCAGGAAAATGGCGACGACGTCGCCGGGCTTGACGCCGTGGGCGATCAGGCCGCGGGCCAAGGACTCGACAGTCTCTGCGTATTCCGCGTACGTGAGGCGGCATCCGCAGGAAGCATCCACGAGAGCGGTCTTCGGTGCATTGCGGCGGCAGGAGTCGAGCACGAGATCGGGCAGAAACAGGTTGTGGGGGTCAGCGTAGAGTTGGGTGCGCAGCATGCCGGGACAGATTGTAACGGAAAGAGGCGGATTCGAGCGTGCCAGCTTTAGCTAGCCAGCTTCCGCAGGAATTCCCGCTCGTCCATGCGGTACTTAAAAGCCTTGCGGCCATCGATGAATACGACGGGGACTTCGTCGTTGAACTGGCGGCGGAGTTCAGAATCCATATCAACGTCGACCTCTTGCCACGTAAAGCCGCCGCGGCGCGAAAGCTTTGACAGGCTCTCTTTCACTACTTCGCACAGATGACATCCCTTGCGGGAATAAACGACAACGTTGCGAGACTCTGGCATGCGGGGAAATTCTAGCGCGGAGAAATGGAGTTTTGCCAGCCACAAATCGTAGACGTGCGCAGGACAGGAGAAACTTCAGGAGGTCTGGTGGCTGGACCAGTGCCAATGTGCGAGCTTGGCCGCCAGACGTGTGCTATTCCTGCGTGTGATTCAGCTCATTGTGCGCGGCTTGACCTTCTGCTCATGACCACCTAGAAGTTGCGGGCCGGGTTCCGAGTGCTTCCCGGGGGCACTGGAAGTCGGGAGGGTGCGGTGACCAAGCGACGTGGCAACGGTGTTCTCTGCATCGGGAACGACCCTGTGAACCTGAACCTGCGCTGTTCTCTCCTGAAGGAGCACGGCTGGAATGTGCCCAGCGCGGGCAGCGGGCATGAGGGAGTCATCCGTTTTGGCCAGGAGAAAGTGGACGCAGTGATCACTGGAGAACTGAAACGGTTGCGCCCGCCAGTCCCCGTCATCATCGTGGTGACGGATGCAAGAACCCTCGTCAACGGAGCGACGCAGCAGGCGAATGCTGTGGACGTGAAAGCGCAAGAGGCTCTCACCTTGATCGACGCGCTGAAAGCGCTATTGCTGGCCCGGTAAAGGCCGGAACCTGACTCGATTTTCCCAGGGGTACCTGAGGTGCGCAGATCTTGTGGCGCCAGCCATGAGAGCGAGGCGGTAGAATCCCTGCATGCCAGACGATAAGGAAGACCATCAGGCAAGACCTCTCCGTGGGAAGACTGCGCTCGTTACTGGAGCAGCCCGGCGGCTGGGACGGGCATCGGCGCTGGCCTTGGCGCAGGCCGGTGCAGACGTTGCCATCACGTTCATGGACTCAGCGCGCGAGGCGCGGGAGACCGTGGTGGACTTGTCGGGGTGCGGGGTACGGGCGTTCGCCCTGCGCTGCGACGTGACCGACGAGGCCAGCGTCCGCGCGATGATGACGGAGGCCGGGCGCGAATTGGGCTGCATCGACATTCTGGTGAACAATGCGGCGAACTACGAGACCGTGGAATTCGAGAAGCTGACGGTACGGCAATGGGATACGACCTTCGCGTCCAATACGCGTGGGCCGTTTCTGGTGTCGCGCGAAGCCCTGAAATGGATGCGACGAAAGCGCGGGAAATCCCTGGGGCCTCTTGAGGCGAAGATCATCAACATGGGATCCCTGGGAGGGTTGCGGCCGTGGGCGACGCACGCACACTATTGTTCGTCGAAGGCGGCTCTGCACATGCTGACCAAAGTCATGGCCAAAGCGCTGGCGCCGGAGATCGCGGTAAATGCGGTGGCTCCGGGGATGATCGATCTGGGGGAAAAGTCGGCGGCGGCGTTCATGCGGCAAATGGCCAAGCAGACACCGATGCGGCGCAACGGGCGCGGGGATGAGATCGCCGAGGCGGTGCTGTTTTTCGCGACCGCCCCGCAGTTTATTACCGGGCAGATTCTGGCGGTAGATGGAGGCCTCGGGCTGTAGTGCGAGTTCCTAGGCCTCGGCCGACGTGGGATCGATGACCAGCTTGACCTCAGAGACGCGGTTGGCCGGGAATCCACCTTGGCGGGCATGCTCCCGCACCATTTCCTCGTTGGGAGCAATGTACACGCAGTAAATCTTGTCCTGCGTGACGTAGCTATGCAGCCACTGAATCTGCGGACCCAGGTTGTTCAGAACGCTGCAGGATTTCTGCGCGATGGCGATAACCTGGTCCGGGGTTACGCTGCCGACGTTCGGGATGTCGCGCTCGATGACGTACTTAGGCATGTGGTCCTCTCCGTGTAATTGGCGGCGGGGCATTGGCGTGGCCGCCGGTTAGCCGGGCAGAATTCTAGGGCATGAGGCGGGGAATAGCCATTGCTTCGTGGGCGCGGTATATTGGGGCCAATGAAGAAATCGAAAGGCAGTTCTGCTTCGTTGGCAGCTTCTTCGCCGAGGCGCAGGTCTGCGCTGTTGTCGGAGCCGCGGGTAGCCGTGGCCATCATGGCCGCGGGCAAGGGCACCAGGCTCAAATCGCAACTTCCTAAAGTGTTACATGAAGTTGGGGGAGAGCCACTGCTGGAGCATGTGATCCGCGCGGCCGTGCGCATCGTCCCCCCGCAAGATGTGTTCGCGATCATCGGCCACGAGGCCGAGCGCGTGCGGGCCGCGATGGCGCATACCGGAATCAACTTTGTGCTGCAGGCCGAGCAGCGGGGCACGGGTCACGCGCTTATGGTGGCACGCCCGGCGCTGGCCGGGTACGACCACGTCATCGTGCTTTCGGGGGATGCTCCGCTGATTACGCCGGAGACGATTGGCCGCCTGCGCAATGTTCACCTCGAAGAACAGGCAGCCATGACGCTTCTGAGCGCCGATCTGGAGAATCCGACCGGGTATGGCCGGGTGTTGCGCAAGAGTCCGCGCAGCGCTGACGTGAAAGCGGTCGTCGAAGAAAAAGCGGCGAGTCCAGCGCAGAAAAAGATTCGCGAGATTAATTCCGGCTTCTATGTTTTTTCCGTGAAGGAACTCTACGGGAACATCGGGGACCTCTCGACCGCGAATGCGCACCATGAGTATTACCTGACCGACATGGCCGAGGTGCTGCGCCAGGCCCGGCAGCGCGTGGTGGCGTGGAAGACGGCGGACGCCAGTGAGGTCCTGGGTGGAAATACGCGGGCGGAACTCGCCGACATCGACCACTACTTAAGGATGGCGAAGTGCCGGCAGTTAATGGCGGATGGCGTGACGGTTTTCTATCCCGCAACCTGCGTGATCGACGCGGATGTGGAGGTCTCCCCGGACACGGTGATTGAGCCCTACGTACAGTTGCTGGGCAAGACGCGCATTGGCACGGCCAGCCGCATACGCTCGTATTGCGTCATTCGCGACTCGGAAATCGGAGACGAAGTGATGGTCCTTCCGGGATGCGTGATGGAAGGAGCGCGGATCGGGCCGGGCGCGGTGGTGGGTCCGTACTCCCACTTGCGTCCGGGCAGCGAGATCGGCGAAGGCGCGCATGTGGGTAATTTTGTCGAAACCAAGAAGATCAAGTTGGGCAAGGGATCGAAGGCGAACCACCTAACCTATTTGGGCGATGCGGACATCGGTGCGGGCGTGAACATCGGCGCCGGGACGATTACCTGCAACTACGACGGAGTCCATAAGCACAAGACCGTGATCGAAGACGGCGTGTTCATCGGCAGCGACAGCACACTGGTAGCGCCGGTGCGCATAGGCAAGGGCGCGTACGTGGGGGCGGCAACCTGCATCACCGACGATGTTCCCGAAGATGCGCTGGCCGTCGGGCGGGCGCGGCAAGTTGTGAAGGAAGGCTGGGCGCGAGACAAACGGACGGCCCGGAAGAAGTGACATCCACCACGGAGACATCTTTCGTGTCCAGTGCCTCCGTGGTGAGTCGTTCTGTCTAGTGCGTGACGGCAGCGAAGAGTTCCGAGTGCATGAGTGATTGGAACTGCTGGTCGTTGGCCTTGAAGTGGACACTCACGCTGGAGCCGTCGGAGTCCACGGTGGTGTTTTCCACCGCGATCTTCTCAGCGGGCGTGGCGCTCATTTTCTTGAAGAGCATGTACCCCTTGAGGAGCGACGAAACGGTCGCGGCAGTCGTGGAGTCAGAGGTAACGACCGCCAGGTCGAAGTTCACGCCGCTGTTGAAGCTCATCGTGTAACGCGAGCCCATGAGGCGCTTCTTGACGGAATCGTAATCGGCGACCTTGGAGGCGTCGCCCATGGCGGAGCGCATCATGTTCTGCGTCCCGCCCTGGTCAAGAATGCTCCAGACGGGCGCTGAGTCGACGCTGGACATCATGTCCGCCATGTCGCCATTGGTATCCAGACCCAGAACCTGCCCATCGCGGGTATCGAGCGCAATGCGGATGGAGGTTGAGTCGCCGAACAGCAGCGTGCTGTCGTCGAGGAAGCTCATGACGAAGCCACCGTCCATTGGATAAATCAACGAATTGCCGTACTTCTTGGGCTCGTACTTCTGCAGCTTCATCTTCTTGAGCACGGCCTTCATGTTGAAAGGCCCGGCAGCCACTCCAACGGTCTTAACGCCTTGTTTACCGGCGCGGAAGGAGGCGAAGGTGAGCGTGTCCACATCTTTGTCGGGATCGAGCCCGATGTTCTTGAGGGCAGCCTCAAACTGCTTGATGTTATCGGGCATCATCTGCAGCTTGAGGGCCATCGCGGTGGGCGAGTCCTTGAGAGCGCGGTAGTCCACCGAGATCAACTGCAGCAGATCGGCAGGAACGCAGGAGCGGGCAGATGAGTTCAGCGGCATAGCGTAGGCCATGCTCACCAGAAGGAGAGAAGCTAGGCAATTCCTAAAGAGTTTCATAACGCCTCGAATCAGAATGCGGTTAAGGTTGAGTGTACCCTCAATTGGATGCATGATCAGCCTTTGTCGTTAATAGATCGCTTTATTCTATTTTACTTGCACGCCCGGTGAACGGAACAAAAGTACATGCCCGTTGACCGTTTGGAGTCCGGACCAGGAATCGCCGTTCGGGAGACTGCAGTGGCGCCGCTAATCCTCCTTCCTCCAGTCATCTTGCTGGCGTCCTCTAGTCGTCATCAGGATCGATTCTCGGGCTCGTGTCCTTGAGAAAGTATGCCGCATTCAGGGGCGCATTGATGGTCTTGAAGGAAATCGGGGTCTGGCTGAAGTTGAAACAGTCGGAAAGGTCGTCGGCGCGGGCGTCGGCGTAGCCAAGGGACGGCAGGCTGAAGGTCTCCTCGATCAGGTTCAGGATGCTTCCGAAATCGTGGTTCACGTGAGAGATGTATCCGGCTTTGGCATAGGAGGAGACCACGATCAGAGGCACGCGGAAGCCGTAGACATATCCCGATCCCCAGCTTGTACCGTCGTTGACGATCGAAGGCGGCGGAACGTGGTCGTACCAGCCTCCCCAGTCGTCCCATGTAATGATGATGGCGGTGTTCGACCAGTAGGCACTGGTGCCGATGGCGTTTACGATCGAGGCCACCCAGGATGGTCCGCCTGTGGTGGCTGTGTTTCCGGCGTGGTCGGAATTTGTCCCGGTAGGAATGACCCAGCTCACCTGCGCAAGCTTCCCGCTGGTGATGTCGGTAAGAACTTGAGTCTCAGGAATGACGACGTTGTTGGTCCAATCAGAACCAGTGCAGGCCGTGGCGTTGGGTGGAGGAACGTTCGGTCCGCACATGTGCTGAATGGCATTGGGTCCGGTCCACAGAGAGCCGGCGGAGGGCGTGTAGTAACGCCAACTAATTCCTTTGGTGTTGAGTTCATCGGTCAGCGTGGGATGGTCCGCACATGGATACATGGTGGTGGACTCGTTGCCACTGGGGTCAATCAGGTAGACGTATTCGGCGGGAGGAGCCAGACAGCCTGTGTGGTTGCCCGCGTTGGCGACGCCGGCTGCGTTGTCCGCGATGAAAAGGTTGCTGGTCGCCGTGGGTGCCGACGTTCCGGAAATGATGAACTGGTGGGCGGGGAAGCTGGGTCCCTGATTGGTCTGAAACATCCGGTCACCAAAGGCGTACTGCTCCGCCAGCCGAAAATAGGGTTGAACTTCCGACGGATTCACGTACCAGAATTGCGGAGTGGGCGGTGGACAGTTGGTGGCGCCCGTAGAACAGGTATATGGGATCAAGTCGGCGCCGTCCATCTTTCCGCCGTCATACATGGCAACGAACGCTGAATGCGCGTGGCTCAGATCGTAGTTCACCCCCAACTCGCCGGGGCTAAGCGCAACGGTCTGGCCGTGAGAGTTGACGCCGCTGCTGGCAATGTCCGCCCCGTTCGCCATCAGCACGGTATCGTGAAACAGATTATCGGGAGTGCGGTTCTCCTGGAAGATGATGACCACGTGCTGAATGATTCCCGACGGCGTAGTCACTTTGGTTGTGCACGAGCTGCCGCCGCAGCTGTTCAGGCTGAGCAGGATCGCGCCGGCACACAGGAGCAGAATTGAGAGATACAGGAATGCTGTGGGTTTCATGGTCAACCAGCCTGATCTGGTGGCGCAGGGTTCGACCCTAAGATGCGCTAACCCAGCAGATGGAATTTCCACTCGCGGACGCGGAAGGATTTGTTGCGGGCGTAGGCAGAGACGTTGCCAGCAAAGTGTCTACGAAAGGGCTGCGGTGAGCCGGCGCACTTCTGCGGCGAAGGCCTGATCCTTCAGCGATGCCAGATTGATTTCTACATTCGCCATGGCACCGGTAAGGGCCGCGCCGGCCAAGGCCAGGGCCGTGGTCAAGTCAGATTTCATATTGGGGTTCGTAATGGGCTCGAGGGATTTTACGAGCTGTGCGATCTCGTGGGCTTTCTCGGCGACACCGAGTGGAACGGTGGTGGCTTCCTTGAGGGCGGCCTCGATCATTGCTTCGCCGGATGGTTCATCCGCGCCGGTCTTGGCCTGCTTGTAGGCCTTCATGACAGAGTTGTAGGATTCGGCGTCCGTGTCGACAGCAGCTTTGAGTTCTTCCCGCAATGGGGTGAGGCGAGCGATGGCGGCACTCAGTTGCGCATCGTATTGCAGGTAGGCCTTCTTGCCGCGCGACATGGAGGCGACCATCACGGCCAGACCCGCGGCCATGGCTGCTGCCGCGGCGGAGGCGCTGCCGCCGCCGGGAGTCGCCGTGGGTGTGGCAAGTTGCTCGACGAAAGGTTCGACTCCGGCACGCAGGCCGCCGACGGCCATCTTTCCTCCCATGACGGAGGCGAGTCGGTTCTCCAGGATTAACGACGAATCGAAATTCTCGACCTGCAGGAACCACTCGGCAGCCTGCTCCAGAGCTTTCTTGGGGATCAGTCCGACGATTTCGCTCGATACCGGCGTGACCCCGTAGCGGGCGGCTTCACGCTTGACCATCTCAAAGACGCGGTGGACCGGCGTTTGTTCGAAGTCGGTGAGATTCAGCGAGACCTGAGCCAGACCGCGCACCAGGAAGCCGGCGCCCTTCAGGAAGCGCATGCCGCCGTTGGAGAAGCGCACGGCCTTCGCAATCTTCTTGGCGATGTCGACGTCGGGCGTGTTGAGGAAGACGTTGTAAGCAATGAGAAACTTGCGCGCGCCCACCACCGTCGCCCCTGCCGAGGGATGCACGCGAGGGTCGCCAAAGTCGGGACGGCGCGCAGGATTGCTGGCGATCTCCGCGCGAATACCTTCGAACTGGCCGCGGCGGATGTTCTCTAATCCCTGACGCTCTGGCGTCCTAGCGGCGGCTTCGTACAGATACACGGGAATCTGAAAGCGCTTCCATATCTGCTCGCCAACGTGGTTCGCCATCGCCACGCAGTCTTCGATGGTGACGGCGTCGATGGGGATGAAGGGGACGACGTCGGCCGCTCCCATGCGGGGATGCGCGCCGGTATGGACGTTGAGGTCGATCAACTCCGCGGCCATGCCCACACCGCGGATGGCGGCTTCCTGAATGGCTTCGCGCTCGCCGACCAGCGTGATGACGCAGCGGTTGTGGTCGGAATCCATTTCGCGATCCAGCAGGTAGACGCCGGGCATCTTCATGGCGTCGATGATGGCGTCAACTTTGGTTTTGTCGCGGCCTTCGGAGAAATTCGGAACACATTCGACGAGCGTGGACATAAGTAGGAAGAATAGCTGGGGGCTGAGTTCAGATGCAAGGATAGTAATGTGGAGGAAACTGCGAGAAATGCTTCCCCACAGAGGACACGGAGGACTCAGAGGGACTTCTCAGCGCTTGTTGCCGCCGAAGAATTTGCCGACTCCCAAACGCACCTGCACGGTGTTAATCCCCGGATTCAAGTTCGCCAGACCTGCGTTGGAGATGTGCATGTAGCGCAGTTCCAGGCTTACATTGTGCTTCGCTCCGAGGATGTGCACGCCGAACGCGGCCTGGTCGGTGAAGTTCACGGTGTTGGTGTAGGTGGGCACGTCCTGGTTGGTGAAGAGGGTGCCGCCGCAGAGTTCCAAATAGGGCGAGAAGCGTCCATGGCGTACGAAGTTCCACTTGAGGCCGAGCGGGTCGAAGCCCACGCCGTAGGCCGTATTCGCTGGCTGGAAGACGAAGAATACGGGAACTGCGTCCACCGCATATTCGAACCGTCCGCGAAGAAAGCCGGGCAGGTGCGGGCCGGTAAGGATCCATCCGTAACGCAGGCCGGCGTTGAAGGCGCCGGTGTTGCCGCGTCCGCCACTGACGGAGTGGCCGCCGCCCGCCCAGATTTGCACTTCGTGGCCGCCCCGCTCAGGACCGGCTTGAGCGAAGCACAGGGAGCATGCGAGGAGAACCGAGACGATGAACAGGGGAGAGCGCATGGTGATTCACCTCGAGGAACGGTAAGCCTCGAAGCGGAAGGATCACGATACAGGAATGGCTGACTTGCGACAAACGACAGCCGTGTCTACGTTACGGGGTATCGTCGTGGGCGTTGCGCCACCAGGTGCATCAGGTCACTGGCGACGCGCGACGTGTTGTGGCGCGCGACGCCGCCCTCGTCCAGATAATCGCCGAGGACGGGAATCACGCCCAGGGCTTCGATGGCTTCGAGATCGTTGACGATCTGGCAGGCACCTTCGCTGGCGTACTTGGTTTTGAGTTCATCGGAGGCAGGAGTCCGATTGATCAGAGCGTAGTCGAAAATCTGCTTATGAGCGTGACGATTGAGCGCGCGAATATGGTCGGCAGCGGTCAGCCCGAGGCTTTCGTTGGCCTGGGTCATCAGGTTGCAGATATAGACCTTCGTGGCGGGCGATTCGACAATAGCCTGCGCAATGCCACGCACCAGCAGGTTGGGGATCAGGCTGGTAAAGAGCGACCCGGGACCGATCGTGATCATGTCGGCGTTGGCGATTGCATCGAGAGTCTGCGGCATGGGTCCCACGTCTGGCGGGACGAGAAACAATTCCCGGATGCGTCCCTTGCTGGCGGTGATTTTGGTTTCGCCGCGGACCCGTGTGCCGTCTTCCATGAGAGCTTCGAGTTCAATGTTCGACGTGGTCGCGGGATAGATGTGGCCGCGCGTGACCAGAATCTCGGACGAAAGCCGCACGGCTTCGGAAAAATCTAACGTCAGGGAAGTGAGCGCCGCGAGAAATAGATTGCCGAAGCTGTGGCCTTCAAGTCCGGAGCCTTTATCGAAGCGGTGACGGAAAAGCTTGGAAAGCAGAGCTTCGTCTTCGCTGAGGGCAACAATGCAGTTCCGGATGTCGCCCGGCGGCAGCATGTTCAGTTCTTTGCGCAGGCGACCGCTGGAGCCGCCGTCGTCGCTGACGGTGACGACCGCGCACAGATCACGGATCATGGGAGAATCCGCTTGTGCTGGAATCTCTGATGGCGAGAGCACGAAGCGCTTCAGTCCCTTGAGCAGGGTGGAAAGTCCGGTGCCACCGCCGATGGCGACGACGCGGAGACCGCGCTCGCGCGCGATCTTCTCCAGCGAGAGGGAGTCGGCGGTCTTGGTTTCCATCGAGAATACCCCTGCAGGCCGGCTACGCAGGCTCTTCTTCACCGAGATCGCCGTCCGAGGAGCCGAGTTCGGCGCCGGGATCCGGATAGAGCAATTCCGTGAAGCGCGGATCCTCCGCCAGGTTCTGGAAGTCGGAATCGTTGCGCGCCTGGAAACGCAGCTGAGAATTCAGGCGCAGAGCCTCATCCAGACGTTTGAGAGAATCCTCGACGTGGCCGGTGAGGCAGTCGAGCGCAGCTAGGCCGTATACCACATAGTCCGACTTGGCATTCTGCTTGAGCAGTTTCTCTAGATGCTCGCGAGCCGTCAGGTAATCGCCGACGTTCATCAGTGAGACAGCAAAGTCGAAGTGTTCCTCGGGCGTCTTGAACTGCGTGGCCGCGGAGCGCTCCAGATGCTGGTTGCAGATGCTGAGATGAACGCTGGCGCGGTCGATCAGTTCTTTGATGGGACCGGCGATGACCTTTTGGAAATGGGGCTTCGCCTTGTCGAACTTGTGCTCCTGCATGGCACGCAGACCCGATTCGTAGCTCTGCAGCGCCTGCGTGTAACGCGGATCTTCCGCCACGGTCTTTTTCGCGGTAGGTTTCTGAGCCATGTGCAAAACTCTTCCTGTGCTCTTGGTAATGGGGAACTCCTTGGGAACTGCTTTCCAGACTGAGCAGTAAAGTATCACCTAAACAGAGGGTGAAGGTCCAGTTGACCACTCGGAGCACCTCGGAGTACTCCGGACTCGGCGCCCAGGCTAGTTCATGGTAGAGGCTGCCATTAGATCGATCTGCTTCCATTCGCCCTTGATGATTCCGGCGCGGACTTGCGTCGCGGTCTTGCCCTTCTGATGCTGCTGGTAGGAGTAGTACAGCTCCTTCAGGCAGGTCGCGCACTGCGCTCCGTGCGTGTTCTCAAAGCAGCTGTGCAGGCTGTTGTGGCCCATGCGGTCGCAATAGCAGTAGCAAGGCTGCTGGTGGAGCACCGTGGGGATCTTCGCCGCGAGCTCGTAGGCGTGAGTCTGGTAGGGGTTCTGCGCGTCGGCTCCCCAGAGGTCGGCCTTGGTCAGAAGCGGAGGCAGCTTCGTCCCTTTGGGCGGAGGTCCGGCGTTGTAGGCCGGGACGCCTCCTTCTTCCTGCGGCATGGCCCACTGCGCCGACATGGTCAGAGTCGCCAGAAAGAGGAAAGCCAACGTCAGGCTGCGGTAGACGACTTTGTTCTGCAGGATAAGGCGTGTCATAGGATTCCCTCGAGTGGGCTTATTGTAACCCGACGCCGAAGATGACTGGAAGTACGTGAGCCATGTCCTGCCATGTCCTACCGACGTGGATGCTTCAATGCAACCCTCTGCCGCCGAGACAGGTTCTGTATACAATAGGAAAGCATGCCAGGCACGTCTTCAGACCCGAGTTCAGTCGGCCAGACCGTTGTGCCATCCCCCTCAGGAGGCGTGACTCCTGAGCCCGCACCGACGGCCAGCCTCCGCACTGCATCGGGGATCGGCGTGTGGGTGCGCGATCTGATCATTTCGCTGGCGATTTCCGCCTTTATTATTATCTTCCTCTACCAGCCGGTGAAGGTCGAGGGAACCAGCATGATGCCCTCGCTCGAAGATCAGGAGCGGATCTTCGTCAACAAGTTTGTATATCGGCTGGAACCCATTGAGCGTGGGGATATTGTGGTCTTCCGCTATCCGCGTGATCCCTCCAAGAGCTATATCAAGCGCGTGATCGGAATGGCGGGCGACCGTATCCGCATCGATGGTGGCCAGGTGTACGTGAATGACCAGGCGCTCGACGAGGACTACGTGCCTCCGGCCTACACTGATTCCCGCTCATACCCGGAAACGTCGGTTCCGGCGAACAGCTTTTTTGTGCTTGGCGATCACCGCTCCATGTCGAACGACAGCCGCGATTTCGGCCCGGTCAACCAGAGCTTTATCTATGGCAAGGCAGTGTTTGGGTACTGGCCAATGGATAAACTGGGACGCGTGCGCTAGCTATTTCGCTCCCGTCCCTTCAGGGCCATCAAGGATGGCGATCCGAGAAACGGATTCGATCCCTTCGATCCACAGATTTCTTTTCGGAATCCGCGTTCTACTCTTGGCCCACGAGCTATTAACTGATAAGATTCTGAAAATCCACTCACCGGAGCGAGAATGCAAGCTATCCTTGCGCTGGAGGACGGCAGAGTCTTCCGAGGCAAAGGCTACGGCGCCAAAGGCGAATGCTACGGCGAAGTCGTTTTTAATACTTCCATCACTGGCTATCAGGAAATTTTCACTGACCCGTCCTACTCGGGGCAGATCGTTGTCCTGACCAACCCTGAAATCGGAAATTACGGCACCAACCACGAAGACAACGAAGCCACGCGCCCATGGATCGAAGGGCTGATCGTGCGCGAGTTCTCGAAAGTGAGTTCGAACTGGCGCTCGCAGCAGGTGGCTGAGGAATATCTGGAGCAGTTCAAGGTTCCCGTGCTTTCCGACATCGACACGCGGGCGCTGGTGCGGCATCTGCGCGATCACGGCGTGATGCGCGGCGTGGTGTCGACCATCGAGAGCGACACGGACAAGTTGATTGCGAAGGCGCGGTCGATCCCTAAGATGGACGGGATGGATCTGGCCAAAGAAGTCAGCACCAAGCGGCCGTATGTTTGGGAAGTGGGCGAACGCTCGCATGAACCGATCGCCGTGGTTGGAGTGAAAGATGAGCCGCCGCGATTTCACGTAGTGGCATATGACTTCGGCATCAAGCAGGGCATTCTGCGCAAGCTGCGCGGCGAGGGCTGCAAGGTGACGGTCGTCCCGGCACAGACTCCGGCCGAAGATGTGCTGGCCTTGAAGCCGGACGGAGTTTTTCTATCGAACGGTCCCGGAGATCCTCAGCCATGCACGTATGCGGTGGATTCGATCCGAAGGCTCATGGGACGGCAGCCGATTTTCGGCATTTGCCTGGGGCATCAACTGACGGGCATTGCCCTCGGCGGCAAGACTTTCAAGCTGAAGTTTGGGCACCACGGCGCGAACCATCCGGTAAAGCAGCTGAAGACCGGCAAGATCGAGATTACGGCGCACAACCATAACTTCGCCGTCGATCCTGACTCGTTGGCCGATAGTGAAGTCGAGTTGACGCACATCGATCTGAACGACCAGACGCTCGAGGGCTTGCGGCACCGGAATCTGCCGCTGTTCAGCGTGCAGTATCACCCGGAAGCCGCGCCCGGGCCGCATGATTCGCATTATCTGTTCAAGGAATTTACGAAGATGATGGAGGAGTGGAAAGCGTGAGAAGGGTAGCCATTCCGACGGGTATTTTACTTTGCTTCGTTACTGCCTACGCTTCCGGTTGTGGGCAAACCGAGCAGCCGCCGGTCGTCGCGAGAACGACGTCATTGAATGCCCCAGTGACGGACAACGATGCGCCTCGGCAGCGGATGGCCTTCGAACTCCGCCAAGCGATGACCTTTGACCGCACCGAGGCCCAAAAACAGGGTGCGCACGAGAAACGGAGTCTGAAATCCGTAACAACCGATTCGGCTGGAATGCTCCGCTTCGGGGAAGTCAGAACCGGGCGCTATTTGGATGGTTACCGCTGGGGGCGTGACGCTTAGCGAGTCGATCGCGGTGGAGGCGGTGGCTCCGAATGCCAATGTTCCGCACCAGCGATTGTGGGTGAAGTATTACGGCGATGGTTGTCGTGATGTTCTCGCCGAGAATTTGGAGTGAGCGACGAATACGCCATTTGAATAACGGTTTACTGAATTTTATTCATGCCCAAACGCACTGACATCTCGAAGATCCTGATCCTCGGCTCCGGGCCCATCATCATCGGCCAGTCGGCCGAGTTTGATTACTCCGGCACGCAGGCCTGCAAGGCGCTCAAGTCCGAGGGCTACGAAGTGGTGCTGGCGAACTCGAACCCAGCCACCATCATGACCGACCCGGAGTCGGCCGACCGCACCTACATCGAGCCGCTCACGTTGGAATATCTGGAAGAGATCATCCGCATCGAGCGGGAAATGGCGCCGAGCTCTGGTTTTGCCGTGCTGCCGACTGTGGGCGGACAGACCGCGCTAAATCTCGCGATCGAACTTTCTGACGGCGGCGTGCTGGAAAAGTACGACGTGATCCTGATTGGCGCGAACGTCGAGGCCATCAAGAAAGCGGAAGATCGCCTCGTGTTCAAAGACGCCATGCAGAGGATCGGGCTCGATGTGCCCAAGTCGGCCCTGGTCAACAATACGAAAGACGGACTTGAGTTCGCCGGGAAGATCGGCTTCCCGGTGATCATACGGCCATCGTTCACGCTGGGCGGTTCGGGCGGCGGCATCGCGTACAACCGTGAAGAGATGGTTGAGGTGCTAAGCCGCGGCCTGGATTTCTCTCCGGTGCACGAAGCGCTGATTGAAGAGTCGGTGCTGGGCTGGAAGGAATTCGAACTCGAGGTGATGCGCGATACCAAGGACAACGTCATCATCATCTGCTCGATTGAGAATTTCGATCCCATGGGCGTGCACACCGGCGACTCGATCACGGTCGCGCCCGCTCAGACGCTCACCGACCGCGAATACCAAGCGATGCGCGACGCGTCGATTGCCGTGATCCGCGAAATCGGCGTGGATACGGGCGGATCGAACATTCAGTTCGGCGTGAATCCTGAGACCGGGCGCATGGTGGTGATCGAGATGAACCCGCGCGTCTCGCGTTCGTCGGCGCTGGCGTCGAAGGCGACGGGATTCCCCATCGCGAAAATTGCCGCGAAACTGGCCGTGGGCTACACGCTCGACGAGATTCCCAACGACATCACGCGCAAGACTCCGGCATGCTTCGAGCCGACTCTCGACTACGTCGTCGTAAAGATCCCGAAGTGGCAGTTCGAGAAATTTCCCGGCGCCGACGACACTTTGGGGCCTCAGATGAAGTCTGTGGGCGAGGTCATGGCCATCGGGCGGACATTCAAGGAAGCGCTGATGAAGGGCATCCGCTCGCTCGATACCGGCAAGCGCGTGGGCGGTGAAAAGATCGAGCCCAAGATTCTAACCAAGCGGTTGGTAACGCCACATCCCGAGCGGCTCGCGTATGTGCAGTATGCCTTGCGCCAGGGACACACGGTAAAGCAGGTCGCGAAGATGACCTCGATGGATCCGTGGTTTCTGTACCAACTGAAGGAAATCAACGACCAGCAACTGGAACTGGAAAAGCATCCGCTGGAGTCCATCCCGACCGAGGTGCTGCGCGAATCGAAGCGCATGGGATTCTCCGATGGACGACTCGCTGCAGTCTGGCGGCTGGACGGGCAGGAGAAGGTGCGCCACCTGCGCAAGAAGCATGGCGTGATACCGGTCTACAAACGGGTCGACACCTGCGCAGCCGAGTTCGAAAGCTTTACGCCTTATCTGTACTCGACCTATGAGGATGAGGACGAGGCGGCACCGACCAACAAGAAGAAAGTCATCATTCTCGGCAGCGGGCCCAATCGCATCGGGCAGGGAATTGAGTTCGATTACTGCTGCTGCCACGCGTCGTTCGCGCTGCGCGATGACGGGTACGAGACGATCATGATCAATTGCAATCCTGAGACTGTCTCGACCGACTACGACACCAGCGACCGCCTCTACTTCGAGCCGCTGACGTTTGAAGACGTGTGGGCGATCTATCAGCACGAGACGTCGAAGGGCGCGCCGGTGGGCGTGATTGTGCAGTTTGGCGGGCAGACTCCGTTGAACCTGGCGTTGCCTCTGAAGAACGCGGGCGTGAAGATCATCGGAACGTCGCCCGAGTCGATCGACCTCGCAGAAGATCGCAAGCACTTCAACAAGTTGCTCGAGGAGTTGCAGATTCCGCAGGCGCCCGGCGTCATGGCTACCTCGATCGAAGAAGCAATTGAGGGAGCGGGGCGCATCGGATATCCCGTGCTGGTGCGGCCTTCGTATGTGCTAGGCGGCCGGGCCATGGTGATTGCGCACGATGAGGCGTCGATCATTCGCTACATGAAAGAAGCGGTGGAATACTCGCACGACCGCCCGGTGTTGATCGATCACTTCCTCGAAGACGCGATTGAAGTCGATGTCGATGCGTTATCGGACGGCGAAGACGTTGTGATTGGTGGCATCATGCAGCACATCGAAGAAGCCGGCGTGCATTCCGGCGATTCGTCGTGTGTGCTGCCCGCGGTCGATATTCCCCAGCCGTTGCTCGAGCGCATGCGCGACTACACTTTCAAGTTGGCACGAGCGCTCAAGGTCGTTGGGCTGATGAATATTCAGTTTGCCATCCCCCGCGGAAATGGCGGTCCGAGCGGGGATGGTGACAAAGTGTACGTGCTCGAAGTGAACCCGCGAGCCTCGCGCACCGTGCCGTTCGTCTCGAAGGCGACAGGCGTTCCTATGGCGAAAATTGCCGCGCGGCTCATGACGGGCCGCAAGCTGCGCGAGTTCCTGCCGGAGTTCATTGAGCGCCGCGCCGATCTCGACACGGGAAGCCATTTCTACGTGAAGTCTCCCGTGTTCCCCTGGAATAAATTTCCGGGTGTCGATACCGTCCTCGGCCCGGAGATGAAATCCACGGGCGAAGTGATGGGCGTAGCCGACAACTTCGGGGAAGCTTTCGCCAAGGCACAACTGGCGGCGGGACAGAAATTACCGACCCAAGGAGCTGTCTTCATCAGCGTGACTGACCACGATAAGCGGCACGTCGCGCCGGTTGCCCGCAAGTTCGTGGATATGGGATTCAAGCTGGTAGCCACGGCCGGCACGGCCGATGTAATCGAAGCAGCCGGCATGAACGTGGAGCGCGTCTACAAGGTGAAAGAAGGACGACCCAACGTGGTCGACTTCATCAAAGGCCAGCGCATTCAACTGATCGTGAATACGCCAACTGGTCTTGAGCCATGGTTCGACGAGAAGGCGATTCGCCGGGCGGCAGTAACGGCGCGCATCCCCACGATCACGACGCTCGCGGCTGCGCGGGCCGCCGCGGAAGGTATCGCGGCGCTCCAGCGCGGGGAAGTGAATGTGAAGGCGTTGCAACACTTGCACGCGGATAGAACAATTCCAAGTGGTAGTAAAATGCGCTGAGGGGGCTGTAAAGAGATGCGCTTCCTGCCGTGCCTGGGCGCTCGGGTGGTGCTAGCGGTTGGCGGCCTTTGTTCTCTGTCCTTCGGTCAAGCCGACGCGCCGCTTTCATCCCCCTTCAGCTAGGGAAGGGAGTGTTCTCTGGGTTATGCGCTCCTTCTCGGCCTAGCGTGCCGAATTTTAGGCTTGCGACGAAGCTGGCAGCGCGAATTCTGGGGTTGAACGGGTCGCCGGATTGCTTGCCACATCCACCCAAGAGAATTCAGATGGAGCCGTCTTGGATGGAGTTCGAAGAGTCCCTGTGCCCAAAGGGCTGCCAACTTCGCGGAATCATCCACGATGATGAAGGGACCCCGATTCACGTTTGCACTGAAGGCTAAATGATGCTCCTTAACGGTATTTTTCCTCCTATCACCACGCCGTTCTATCCCGACGGCAATGTCTATTTCAAAAAGCTCGAATCCAACGTGGTGCGCTATTCGCGCACACCGGTGGCCGGTATCGTCGTGCTGGGATCGACAGGCGAAGCGATCCTGCTGTCGGATCAGGAGCGGCGCGATGCGCTGAAAGTTGCGCGCGAGGCAGCCTCGCCCAACAAAGTGTTGATCGCCGGTACGGGCATCGAGTCGGCGATCGAGACGCTCCGCCTGACGGAATACGCCGCCGAGCTGGGCTACGACGTCGCCATGGTGCGCACGCCGCACTACTACAAGAAACAGATGCAGACGGCGAATATCTTGGCGTTTTACCGAACTGTGGCCGATCGCTCGGCGCTGCCTGTCATCATTTACAACTTCCCGCAGGCCACGGGGTATGACATTCCCGCCGAAGTGGTAATCGAGTTGGCCGGACATCCGAACCTGATCGGCATTAAAGAATCGAGCGGCGACGTGGAAAAAGTCCGCAAGATGGTCGAGGGCACGCGCCACATCAAGCGCAGCGCCACCGTGACCGAAACCTTCGAAGCCGTCACGCCACGGATGCTTGCTGCTGCTGCCGCGGGATCGAGCGCCGAGGGCGGAGAACTGGTGCAGGTAGGAGGGTTGTCGGGGACTTCCAGCGCCAAGCCTTCCTCATCAGCCGTGACGGTCGTAGGCAAGATGAAAACGCGCCAGAAGGAAGGCGGATTCCAGGTGTTGGTGGGCGCGGCACAGAAACTTCAGCCCTCGCTGGATGCCGGCGCGGTAGGAGCGATCCTCGCCTTCGCCTGCCCGGCGCCCACCTCCTGCTATGAAATCTACGCCGCATGGAAGGAAGGCGACGCCGAACTGGCACGCCTGAAGCAGGAACGAATTGCCAAAGCGGCGCAGCGCGTGGTCGGCGACCTCGGCGTTCCGGGCGTCAAGCACGGCATGGACTTCAACGGCTACTACGGCGGGCCTTCGCGACTGCCGTTCCTCCCGCTGACCGCGGACCTTAAAGCTGAGATTGAACGTTTGCTCGCGGACGTCCGCAACTGATCCAAGCCCCGTGCGGCGAGCGACGTTGGCTCATTTTGCTTCTTTTCTGCAGCGGTTTTGCGTTCGCGCAGTCTGACGCACCGATAACCGTCCTTTGGCCCACCAGCGACCAGCCCTTGCTGAAGCTCACCTTCGGCGAGTTCCAGCAGAGCGGGATCGTCAATGGTGAGGGCATATTCGTAGCGCAGGTTACGGCGCAGAACGTGTCGGAGCAGGCAATGCCGCGCTCTGTATTTACCGTGTTTGTGTCGGACAAGAACGGGGTTCGCATTGCGCGCGCCCGGTTGCAGTTGCCGGAGATTCCACCTTACCGCACGCAGAATGCGCAGGTGCAGTTTTCCGCTGCCGGCAGTCCAGCGGGCGTGACGCTGCTGGCGGGAAGACGATTTCCCTGCGGGTGATCTCGGTGCCTGTAGGAGCGAGCTTTAAAGTCGATGGCGAAGACGCGGGTATGACTCCCAAGGTAGTAGATTTCACCATCGGCACTCACACTCTCGAATTCAATAAACAGGGCTACGCCACGGGCAGCACACCGCTCGAAGTTGGCGCTGACGAGCGTCCGGGAGGGGGTGTCAGCTTCGAACTCGGCGGGCTGTCGCAAGATCTCGTCGAACTGCGCGACGCAACCAACGTTCTCGGAGATGTGATGTCGATGTCGCTGACCACGGTTGTCGTGCGGGTTGAGGGTAAAGATCAGAAATATGATCGTAAACAGGGGAAGAAGATTATTCTGGTCGAGCGGGTCTCCACTCCGCAAGCACCGGTTACGCAGCCCGCGTCCGCGAAACCCAAGGGATGAAGAACGATTCGCAGAGACCTCGTCTTCCGGCTGTCTCGGAGCAGATGCAGGCATGGTCCACGGCGCTCGCAGCCGAAGTCAGTGAATGGCCCCGAGTGAGTGCGCGCTCCTTCTTCGGATTCACTGCCCTCTATCGCAAAGACAGGATCTTCGCCTTGTTGCCCCGCACTCGTGGAATGGCGAGCGCGAACGCGCTGGCTTTTAAGTTGGAACGGCCGCCACCTGCTGTCCGCGCGGGTCTCGATAAAGATCCCCGCTTAGGATCATTCCAGAGGGAGGAGTCGCGCTGGTTCTCGTTCGAACTCTCCTCTGATGCCGACCTACACGACGCTCTCGACTGGCTGGGGGGCGTATGAGGCGGTGGGCAAGAATAAGAAATCAAGCTAGTTGAAGCTAGGTGCACGGTGCTTGTGATTAGAGTCACGCCGGCGTATACTCGGTTCGAACGAACGTTCGAATTAGCCAGGGTCGTTTCGACATTATGGGGAGTCCTTCCACCGCAACTCGAGTTACTGCACGACGGCATCGTGCCGCAACCCCACCGGCGACGCGCTATGACCGGCGACTGGCGGAAATCCTCGCGCACGCTACCGAAGTCTTCTGCAAGAAGGGATACGAGGGCGCCTCCATGCGCGATCTTTCGCGCGCGAGCGGCATGTCACTGGCCGGGCTGTACTACTACTTCGAGTCCAAAGAGCGGTTGCTTTATCTGATCCAGAAGCACACGTTCACCACCATCGTGCAGCGGCTGAAGGCACGACTGGAAGGCGTGAGTGACCCGGAAGAGCGCATCCGGATTTTCATCCTCAATCACCTGGAATATTTTCTGGCGAATCAGGCGGCCATGAAGGTTCTCTCGCACGAGGCCGAAGCGCTGAAGAACGGTTTCGCTTCGGAAGTGGCGGCCATCAAGCGGGAATACTATCGAATCTGCGTCGGCCTGCTCGACGATCTGAAGAGTGATCGCGGCCTGCAGTTTTCGACGCGCATCGCCGTGTTGAGCCTGTTCGGGATGATGAATTGGATCTATACCTGGCACAACCCGCGCGTGGACGCTGATGCGACGTCGATTGCGCGAGAAATGGGAGACGTTTTTCTGCGGGGCGTGATGGCGGGGACGAAGGCGCGCAAAGAGCGCTGACGCAGACGGTTCAAGAATTCGTTTTGGACACTTTAACGATGGAGGAGTTCTCCACATGGCAACCACAGTGAAACGGGCAACCGACGAAACCACCAAGCAGCTGGTCAACTACCGCACCGACGGCGGCGTAGCCGTCATCGAGATGTGCGATCCCCCTGCCAATACCTACACTTACGAAATGAACCGCCAACTCGACGAGGTGATTCTTAAAGCGCGCATGGACAACGACGTCCATGTCATCGTGATGACGGGCGCAGGGGAGAAGTTCTTTTCCGCGGGCGCAAATATCAAGATGCTGACCAGCGTCGATCCCACATTCAAGTACTACTTCTGCCTGCACGCCAACGAAATGCTTCTGCGCCTCGAACACACGCCGAAGCTGGTGATTGCAGCCATTAACGGTCACTGCGTGGGCGGCGGACTGGAAATCGCCATGGCAGCCGACATCCGCATTGCACGCAAGGAGGCCGGGAAGATTGGCCTGCCCGAAGTGAACCTGGGAGTGCTGCCGGGCACCGGTGGGACGCAACGGCTCTCGCGCATGGTGGGCAAGAGCAAGGCCATCGAACTCATGGTGACGGGCAACACGTTCTCGTTCGAAGAGGCGCAGGAACTTCGCATCATCAACGACATCTTTGAGCGCGACGGCTTCATGGAAAACATCCTGGAGTACGCCAAGCAATTCTGCCCGCCCAGCAAGGCATCGAAAGCCGTGGGACGCATCAAGCGCGCGGTGCAGACGGGCTGGGAGATTCCGATGGAGTCGGCGCTGGCCATCGAGCGTGAGAACCAGCAGTTGTTGTTCCAGAGCGAAGACGCGAAAGAGGGCCTGGCGGCGTACGTGGAGAAGCGTCCGGCAGTGTTCAAAGCGAAATAGCAGCGAGAATTCGAGGTCAATATGCCGGGAAAAGTGACAAAAATCGGGACGTTCAGTGACTGGATCGGTTTGTTCAACGACTGGCGCAAGGACATTGGCGTCAACACCGAAGACATCGCTGCCTTTCACTTCGACACGCTGTATGGCGCCATCGACACCGAAGAAATCGAGTTTGGTTCCTACAAGGGCCGTCGCAAGTGGGAGAACCTGCGCCAGATTCCCACGCAGCAGATGCGCGATGCTCTCATGAACATGATCGTCTATCAGGGCGACACCGAATTCGCCAGCGTCGAGCAGCAGCGCAACCTGCTGGAGAACGCTCCCACCGAGTGGGACCGTCGCGCCATCACGCGCGTGATGATCGAAGAAATGCGCCACGGCTGGCAAATGTGCGCTCTGTTGGTCGACCACTTCGGCTACTCGGGCAAAGTGGAAGCGCAGAAAATGCTGGAACGACGCGCTTTTGAGAACAAGCGGTTGCTGGGCGCCTTCAACGTCGACGTCGACAACTGGATGGACTTCTTTACCTACACCGATTTCGTCGACCGCGACGGCAAGTTCCAACTGCAGATGCTCAAGTATTCCGCGTTCGCTCCTCTCGGACGTTCGATGTCCTACATGCTCCGCGAAGAGGCCTTTCACATGGGCACGGGCAACGATGGACTGCGGCGCATTGTGGAAGCGGGAGTAATCCCGGCATGGCTGATTCAGAAGTATCTCAACAAGTGGATTTCGAGTTCTTATGACCTGTTCGGCACCGATCATTCTTCGTCGGCGCACTGGGCGTATGTGTGGGGCGTGAAGGGTCGTTATGACGAACCCAAGAACGACAAGGTCCCTGACCTCGACGATCTGAATGACTACAACCGCAACCTCTACCGCGACGAAGTGGCCGGACTGATTGAGCGCTTTAACAGTGCGCTCAAGCCGGGAGAGCCGAAGCTGTACGCGCCGCACATCAAATTCAATCGGGCGATTGGAAAGTGGGCAGCACAGAAGTTCCACGCACAGATAGGCGAACCGTTGGACGATCGCGCCTATGAAGAGCACATGAAAGAGTACATGCCATCTGCGGCGGACAAGAAGTTACTGCTCGACATCATTAACAACGAAAAGAAGTGGATCGCGGAGAAGACTGGAGCGCGTGATCCGCTATCGACCATCGGAGAAGTGCGTAAATCCGCGATCAACCTGTAGCTCGCACATGACAACCACACCTGCAGGGGCCAAACTCGACCGGATCTCGCTGCAGGTCGACGGTCCAGTCGCGCGGATCGTGCTGCGCAATCCGCCGCTCGACGTCATTGACATCGCAACGATGGAACAGTTGGGCGTTTCTCTGGCGGAGATCGAGGCGCAGGACGACGTGTCCGTAATCGTCCTGAGCGGAGCGGGTAAAGCATTTTCGGTGGGCGTGGATGTGGCCGCTCACACACCCGACAAAGTCGAAGAGATGTTGGCGAAGTTTCATGCGGTGATCCGCGCGCTGGTTGCGGCGAAGAAGGTCACGATCGCCGCTGTGCATGGCTACTGTCTGGGAGGCGGCGCCGAGCTGGCGATGATGTGCGACATGGTCTACACCACGGAACAGGCGCAGTGGGGATTTCCGGAGATCACGCTGGGCTGCTATCCGCCGGTGGCGTGCACTGCGTTGGCCGCGCTTGTGGGCCAGAAGCGCGCAGCAGAACTGATCCTGACAGGGCGGACCATCAGTGGCAAAGAGGCGGCGGAGATTGGTCTCGCCAATCGTGCCGTACTGGAGAGTGCGCTAGGTGGGGCTGTGGACGAATGTGTTGGAGATTTGCGCAAGCTCAGCCCCTCGGCCCTGGCGGTGGCGAAAAAGGCATCTTACGCCTGGGATTCGATGCACTTCGACAAAGGCTTGTCCCGTGCCGAGCGGATTTATCTCGACGAACTGATGAAGACCGTAGATGCCCATGAGGGAATCAACGCTTTTATGGAGAAGCGAGCGCCGAAGTGGACGGGGAAGTAACGAGACGCGCGATCGATGGACTACGAAATCACTCCCGAAGAAGTGAAGAACAAGCTCGACGCCGGGGAATCGTTCACGCTGCTCGATGTTCGGGAACCATGGGAATTTGAGACTGCCCGGATCGATGGCGCAAAGCGGATGCCGATTGGCGATGTACCGTCGCGGGCGCATCAAGAACTCGATCCAGAGGAGCACGTGGTGGTGCTGTGCCATCACGGAGTCCGCTCAATGAATGTGACGGTGTGGTTGCGCCAGCAGGGATTCGAGAAGGCACAGTCCATGCGCGGTGGCATCGACGCCTGGGCGCGGCGCGTGGATGGGAAAGTTCCGATGTATTGAAGGCGCTCGTATCCGTTAGCGCTTAGCCTTTCGCCGAATCGGCGAGCTAAGAGCTAAGATCTAACCATGAAAAAAGAACTCATCGAACTGCGAGTGAACGGCCGGGCGCACGAGTTAGCCATCGAGCCGAGTGCGCTTCTGCTCGACGTCCTGCGGCAGGAACTGGAACTCACGGGCTCGAAGCGCGGCTGCGATGATTCGTCTTGCGGAGCCTGCACGGTGCTGGTGGATGGCGTTGCCATGATGTCATGTACGTTGCTCGCGGCCAGTTGCGAAGGGCAAGAGATCACCACCGTAGAGGGAGTGAGCGAACACGGCGCGCTGGCGGCGATTCAGAAGGCCTACGGCGACTGGGGTGGGGCGCAATGCGGTTACTGCACACCCGGCTTCATCATGACGGTTAAGTCATTGCTGGCGGAGAATCCCAATCCAACGGAAGCCGACGTTCGCGCGGCACTGAGCAGCAATCTCTGTCGGTGTACCGGCTACAGCCAGATGTACGAAGCCATCCGGGTGGCGATTGCATCCGAGCGCGCAGCAGTGCCCGTCGACGAATAGCGAGATGAGCGACTTTTCCATTATCGGCAAGCCCACCGCGATGATCGACGCGGCGGAGAAGACCACCGGCGCGGGCAAGTACACCGACGATCTCAGTGTGCCGGGCATGCTGGTCGGAAAGATTCTGCACTCTCCCTATCCGCACGCGCGCATCAAGCGCATCGACACCAGCCGCGCCGAGAAGTGCGCAGGCGTGGTTGCCGTTGCGGTAGGCAAGGATGCGCCCAATCCCTACGGCATTCTCCCGGTGGGTCACGACGAGTATCCGCTTGCTCTCGACAAAGTGCGCTATGTGGGCGACAACGTCGCGTGCGTCGTCGCGGTTTCTGAGGCTGTAGCCGAGAAAGCGCTTGAACTCATCGACGTCGAATACGAGATCCTGCCCGCGTATTTTGATCCTGAAGAATCGATGAAAGCCAAGACGGATCTCATCCACGATTCCAAGCCGGGCAACTTGGAGAAGGATTATCACCACGTTTTTGGCGATCCGGACAAGGGCTTTGCTGAAGCCCATCAAGTGGCTGAGGCGCGGTTTATCGCGAACGAGGTCACGCACGCAGCCATGGAGCCACATTCCACGCTGGCGTCGTTCGAGGTGGATCCGCACACCGGCAAGCCGGGGCGTCTGACCGTGTGGTCGTCGACCCAGGTGCCGTACTACTTGCAGCACAAGTTATCACTGGTGCTCGAAATGCCGATGTCGCAGATTCGCGTCATCAAGCCGCTGGTGGGCGGAGGATTCGGCGGCAAGAGCGAAGTGATTCCGCTGGAAATCATTGCGGCGGTTGCTGCGCGCAAGGCCCAGGCGCCTGTGAAGCTCACTTACACGCGCGAGGAAGTGTTCTGGGCACATCGCGGACGCCCGCGCACCATCATTGACCTGAAAACCGGAGTGAAAAGCGATGGCCGGATCACCGCCGTGAAAGCTCGCGTGGTGCAGGACGGCGGGGCTTACTGCTCTTACGGCGTCGTGACCATTCTTTATTCCGGCGCGCTGCTGGGTGCGCTTTACGATATCCCGAACATTCAGTATGACGGATACCGGGTGCTGACCAACAAACCTGCGTGTGGCGCGATGCGTGGCCACGGCACGGTGAATGTGCGCTTCGCTTTTGAATCGCAGCTCGACGAACTTGCCCTGACGCTCCGGATCGACCCAGTCGAAATTCGGCAGCGCAATCTGCTGCAGCCGCCCTGCATTACCGTGAATGGCCTGCGAGTTCAGAGTTATGGCCTGCCCGAGTGCATCGAGAAGACGGTGGAGCGCTCCGGCTGGAAACAGCGCAAAGGCAAGCTGTCCAAGGGACGCGGGCTCGGGATCGCGTGCAGCCACTACGTCAGCGGGGCGGCGAATTCGATTATTCGCTCCGACATGCCACACTCCACGGTGAATATCAAGATCGATCGCGACGGCGGCGTCGTGGTGTACACCGGCGCATCGGAAATTGGCCAGGGATCGGATACGATGACCGCGCAGATCGCGGCGGAAGTGCTGGGATGCTCTTTAGCCCGCGTGCGAGTGATCGCCGCGGACACCGACTTGACGCCGATCGACATCGGCTCCTACTCAAGCCGCGTCACTTTCATGGCTGGCAATGCGACGCTGCGCGCAGCTGGTGAAGTGAAGAAACTGATTGCCGCGGCGGCGGAGCAGAAGATGAAATGCACTGTGGAGGACTTGGTTTTCCGCGATGACCTCGTCGTCAAGAAGGGAACTGTGCCGCCCGTTTTGAAAAGAGATCAGGCGGAGGAAGTGGAAGTGACGCAGGCCGGAGCTTCGGTCAGCGGGCGCGTCGAAGGCCAGATTCTGCGGGGATCGCTGCAACAGAAGCGCAAGGAAGAAGGCACGAAGGACTGGATGACCTTTGAAGAAGCGGTCGTCGCTGCGATTGACTTTCACGGAGCGCTCACCGGTACGGGATCCTATGCTCCTCCGCAGGAAGCGCGCGGCGGTCGACACAAAGGCGGCGGCGTGGGGCCGTCGCCCGCATACTCTTACTCCGCGCAGGTCGCGGAGGTTAGCGTCGACGAAGAAACCGGCGAAGTCACGGTGCACAAAGTCTGGGCGGCGCACGATTGCGGGCGCGCCCTGAATCCGGTTTCTGTCGCGGGTCAGATCATCGGTTCCGTCTGGATGGGCATGGGGCAGGCTCTCACCGAGGAGATGATCTGGAAGGACGGCATGCTGATGAATCCCGGGCTGCTCGAGTATCGCAGCCCATCTTCAGTGGAGTCGCCAGAGGTCGAGCCAATCATCGTGGAGAGTATCGATCCGGAAGGGCCGTTCGGCGCGAAGGAATGCAGCGAAGGATCGCTGGCTGCGACGATTCCGGCAATTGCGAACGCAATCTACGACGCGGTCGGCGTGCGCTTGCACGAATCGCCATTCACGCCGGAGAGAGTCTTGGCGGCGTTACGCACGAGGAGGCATGCCAAGGCGCTGAACCTGACCGAAGGTGTGGACCCGACTTCGCCGGAGCGTTTCCGCGAACATGGCGGCTCGCTGTGCTTCAAGGGAAAAGGACCGGAACGGCACGCGCTCGATCCGTCGCGGCGCGAACAACCATCGGTCAGGGGAGGCGCCGATTGAGTCTTCCCGAATTCAAGCTGTTGCGGCCGCGCAGTGTCGAGGAAGCCGTCGGCTACATTGGCGAGCATGCGGGGAGCTTTCGTGTGCTGGCTGGAGGCACCGATCTAATTCCCTCCATGCGGCAAAAGCTTTTCGAGCCGGAGCACGTTCTTGACCTTCGCGGAATTACTGCGCTGCGAGGGATTAGTCCGCAACCCGACGGCGGCGTCGAAATCGGGGCGTTGACCACGCTCCGCGAGATCGAGCGCTCAGACTTTCTGCGCGAGCACTACCCCGTGCTAAGCGAGGCCGCAGCCACCGTTGCATCGCCGGTGCTGCGCAACATGGGCACCGTCGGCGGCAACATCTGCCTCGACACGCGCTGCCTGTGGTACAACCAGTCGCTCACCTGGCGCAAAGGTTGCGGATTCTGCATCAAGAAAGACGGCGATCTTTGCCATGTAGCCCCCGGCGGCACCAAATGTTGGGCGGTATTTTCTGGAGATACGCCTCCGGCTTTGCTTTGCCTGAACGCGGAAATCGAAATCGCCAGCCCCGGCGGGACGCGCCGAATTCCGTTACGCGATTTTTACACCGGGCTTGGGGATAACTATCGCAAGCTGCAGGCGAACGAACTGGTCACGCGCGTCTTACTGCCCGCCTCGACGGCGGACTACCGTGGCGTCTACCGCAAGCTGCGAGTTCGCGGGTCGATCGACTATCCACTAGCCGGCGTCGCTGTGGTGATAAAGCGATCCAACGGACACGTCGCCGACGCCCGAATTGGTATTACGGCGGTAAACCCTGCGCCCTTGCTGCTAAAGGGGGCAAGCGAGTTAATGCTGGGCAAGGCAGTCGACGAAGGGTTGGCCGAAGCCGTCGGCGATTTGGCTGCGAAGACGGCGAAGCCGTTGACCACCTCCGCCCTGACGCCGGAGTACCGGCGCGAGATGATTCGCGTCTTTACCAAGAGAGCCGTGCTGGCTGCAGCGGCGAACTGAGTACTCTGCTATTCTTCTGGCGACTGTTCGACGAGCCACCGACTCATAATCACTCACGACTGAATGATCACCGACTGCCACATCCACATACAGCCCATGGAAATGTTTAAGCCCCATGCGCTGGAGCTGATGAAAAAGAAGCGGCCCAACTTCGACCAGATCGTTGAGTTCTGTCGTTCGCCGAAAGCCTTCCTCAAATTCCTCGACGCGAGCGGCATTGACCGCGCCATGCTCATCAACTACGTGGCTCCGGAAGTGATCGGATTTACCAGCGGAGTGAATCAGTTCGTCGCTGACTATGTGAAGGAAGACCCGAAGCGCCTGCTTTCTTGTGGCAGCCTGCATCCTAAGCACACCGCGAACGTGCTGGCTGATGTCGAACAGATTCTGCGCCTGGGGCTGCAGATGATCAAGATTCATCCGCCGCACCAATTGCTGTTCCCGAATGATTACCTGAGCGGCGCCAAGGAGCTGGAGATTATTTACCGCGCTGCGGAAGCGAACGGGGTGCCGGTCATGTTCCACACCGGGACGTCAATTTTTCCCGGTGCGCGCAACAAATACGGCGACCCGATTTACGTCGACGACGTTGCGGTCGATTTTCCCAAGCTGAAGATTCTGCTGGCCCATGGCGGCCGCCCGCTCTGGATGCAGACCGCATTTTTCTTGGTGCGGCGGCATCCCAACGCCTATCTCGATATCAGCGGCATCCCGCCCAAGACGCTGCTGAAATATTTCCCGCGTCTCGAAGAGATCGCGCCCAAGACGCTGTTCGGTACGGACTGGCCCGGACCGGGCGTACCTGACATCAAGAAGAATCTTGACGAATTCCGGGCGCTGCCGCTTAGCGAGGCCGTTCAGCAGCAGATTCTGAGCAAGACCGCACTGACGATCTGGCCCGCCTGACTTCCGTTTATTTCGGCTTCCATAACCCGATCGTGTTTCCGTCGAGATCGGCGAACCATGCGAAGGTTCCGGTCGGAATTTCTACCGGCGGAACCACAGTCTTGCTGCCCAGTGCCGCACCTTGTCGAGATAGCCTGCACGTCATCCCCCTGACCGTAAAACGTCGTGTAATGGTGCGGCTCCTGGCCTAGAACCGTGATGTGGCCCTGAATTCCGCTGTCGGCGGCAGTGTTGATCCTGGTGGCTGGTCCCATGGCCTGGGATTGCCCGCCAAAAAGCCGGGTAAAGAAATCGGCAGTCTTGCCACGATCGCGGCATCCGATCTGGAAGTGAACTACGGGCAGACCCATGTCGATCTCCTTGCAGTGAAAAATGGCCGCCATCATAACATGGCTGCTGCGAAGAGGTGTCAATGTGAGGTGAATGTTCGGTCGCCGCTCACCGGCCGTCCACAATCGGGATAGGGGGGACAGTCGCCTGTCCTCCCCTCCCACACCACCGTACATGCGGGTCCGCATACGGCGGTTCGGCGGGTTGAGCTAAGTGTGAATAGCCAGGCGTTCGGCATAGTGCGTCGCCAGGAGACGATTCGGTCCCTTCCTGGACGCCCCTCGGGGCTTCACCCCTACTTGCCTCCGGAAGGCCAAACAATATTGGCTTTCTGCCGCGTATCGTCCCTGAGATCGCACTGCTTATTTGCCGTTCCCTTTATTCCCCTTGCGGGGTACCGTTCGGGCCTTCGATCATCGTTCCCGGCGTGGCCTATCTGTCTTGGTAGGGCCTAGCGGCCCGCGAAAGCTCATGAAAATGGGTCAGAGT
>Ga0181532_10000157_pt1 | contig 68244 bp, 63 predicted proteins | sample PEATcosm2014_Bin_33_FD_119768 | JGI IMG/M metagenome (GOLD analysis project Ga0181532, IMG submission 119768) | Peatland microbial communities from MTU Mesocosm Facility, Houghton, MI, USA - PEATcosm2014_Bin11_30_metaG | ecosystem: Environmental > Terrestrial > Soil > Wetlands > Peat | place... | reverse complement strand
GGCACGTCTTCGTTCGCTGCAACGGCTACCCTGGACCATCCGCATGTTCTTTCTTACGCCAGACACCCAGTATGCGGTTGCTTAGCTGCAGTCTATGTATACCTACTTATGCTCGGCTTAATATCGAGGCACATACCGCGAGTGACAAACGGCCCGAAGCGCAAGAAGGGCTGCAGCGTGATTGGCATGGTGGACACATAACGAGGTTCCCGTCGGCGGACGCTGTACGCGCGGGAACAGGCCAATGTTCCCTGGCTGTCAACATACATAGCTCGCTTCCCTTCTGTGACCTGGACCACGGTGAACCGATGAGGCCTTCCTTTCGGACATGACCGGATAGACGTACCTTGAGGACGGAGGCGTGCGGACCGGCCTTTCGCTAGCCCAACCACCCGGATGGTGTCCCGGAAACTGGCTCACTATCGGTTTGACCGCGAAATGACCAGTTCGTACACTGTTTCTAGCTCCTCGTTTATGCCTGAGATGAAAAGGACATTCCTGTCACAACTCGTTCGACTGGCGTTCGCTGGGAGCCTGGCGGTGGGGCTGGGGGTGGCGTCCAGCTGGGCACAGGGCCAGCCGCAGGTTTCGCTCGAAACCAGCGAGACGCTTTTTACGGTGCTGACCGCGATCAACACGTGCGGCTATGACCAGGAGCTGAGTATTTCCGATCCGCTGCGCATGCAGATCCGGTTGGAAGTTGCCAAGGCGATGGAGAACACGGCCGGGGCCCAGCAAGTGATCGCTCCCATGTGCTTGTTCTACCGGCAGCACCAGGCGTCGGGGCCCAGCCGCGATCTGTCGCAGTACGTGTCGTTGGCCCTTTATCTCGACGAGCCGCCGGCTTTCACGCTCAAAGTTAAGCAGGCGGAGCTGCCGCCCGATGCGGAAACGGTCGCGGGCATGGTACCGCAGATGCAGGCCTTCTACGAAAAGGTCGGGTTGCATGCCGTCTGGGAGCGGCACCGCGCACGCTACCGTGAGCTGACCGAGATCTATCACGAGCCGCTGGCGAAGATGACGTTCGACACCGAGATCTATTTGAAGTACCCGTCGGCGGGCTACCTGGGACGGCAGTTCACCGTGTATCTGGATGCGATGGGCGCGCCGGGCCAGACCAACGCGCGCAATTATGCGGCGGATTACTACGTCGTGATTTCACCGACGGCGGGCACCGCGATTAAGCTGCAGCAGATCCGGCATACGTACCTGCATTACCTTCTCGATGGGCTGGCGCTGAAGAACGGAGACTCGTTCAAACGGCTGCAGCCGCTGCTCGGAACCGTGAAAAACGCTCCGATGGATGACGCGTTCAAGAGCAATATTTCGCTGCTGGTGACGGAATGCCTGATTCGGGCGATTGAAGAGCGATTGGCCAAGATTCCGGAGACAGAGCGAGCCAAAAACATCGAGGAAGCGGACAAGGAAGGGTACATCCTGACGCGCTATTTCTACGATGCGCTGGGCAGGTTCGAAAAAGATCCTGCGGGCATGCGCAACGCTTATCCGGAGCTGCTGGGCTCGATCGAAGTTGCGAAAGAAATGAAGCGAGCGTCGCTGATCGAGTTCGCGGGCGAGGCGAGTCCGGAGCTGCTGCACCAGGCGGGTAGCCGGAACGATCACCTCCTGGTAAACGCGGAGCGGCGGCTGGCCGCTGGCGATCCAGAAACCGCGCAGAAGCTGGCGCAGCAGGCACTGGACGGGCAGGAAGAAGATTCGGGACGCGCCCTATTCATTTTGGCGGAAATCGCCACCCAGAATCGGGATATGGAGGGGGCCCGCAAGTATTTTGAACAAGCGCTGCAAACCGCGCATGAACCAAAGGTGATCGCGTGGTCGCACATTTATCTGGGACGCATTTTTGATTTGCGGGAGGATCGGTTCGCCGCAGTGGATCAGTATCGGGCGGCACTGGATGCGGCCAACGGAACGCTTCCGGAAGCGAAGTTGGCGGCGCAAAAGGGCCTGGAACAACCGTACGAGCCCCCGGTGGCGAAGCAACCGCAGTAGGGCAAGGTTTCAGAGTTGGAAGGTTTTAGGAATTGCAAGGTTTAGAGCTTTTCGGGAAAACCAACATAATCAGAGTTTTGCTTAACGCTTGAGCTATTATTACGAGCTTGAAAGTTGGCTCTTCAGGACTCGCGCAACGGGAAACAGCCGAGAGCGGCTGTCGTTACGTGACTAAATCTTACGTGACTAAATCTGAAGTCAAAAAAAAATTTCGTATTACGGAGACAGGCATGAAGCGAGCAGCAGTCATTCGAGGAATGCTGGGTGTAGCGACGATAATGATAATCATGATGGGCATCGCGGTTTGGGCCGGGGCGCAGACCAGTGGACAGCCGGCACAGCAGACCCCGCCGGCAGCGGGGCAGGCAGCGCCGGCGGCGGGTACGACGGCGCCGCCGGCAAAGCGTCCACCACAGACCAAGACCCAGCAGGAGTTTGACGCTTGGAAGGCGGCGTCGGCAAGCCCCGACGCGGCCTCGATGGAGAAAGCGGCGGACGATTTTGCTACCAAGTTCCCCGACAGCGAAGTCCGCGTGCTGCTCTATCAGAGCGCGATGCGGCTCTACCAGAATTCCAACAACGCCGATAAGACCGAGGCCATGGGCCGCAAGGTGCTCAGCTTTGACGCGGATAATCCCGAGGCTTTGGTGATCGTTGCCGAGGTGGTGGCCGAGAAAACGCGCGACTCGGATATCGACAAAGATCAGCGCTACGGCGAAGCGACCTCGATGGCGCAGAAGGCCACGCAGACGGTGGATACTGACATCCAAGTCCCAGCGGGCACTCCGCAGGACAAGATTGACGCCTACAAGGGGCTGCTGCGCTCGAACGCGTATTCGATTATCGGCACCATTGAGTTCAAGAAGGAGAATTACCCAGCCGCGCAGGAGGATCTGCAGAAGTCGATCGACGCGTTCCCGAGCCAGCCGGACCCGGTGGTCATTCTCCGTCTGGCGCTGGCGCTCGATAAGCAGCAAAAATATCCCGAGGCGCTGAAGGTGGCGAACCGCGCCGTGGAACTGACGCAGGGGCAGGAAACCGGCGTGATTGGAACCGCGGCGCGCCGGGAACGCGACCGCTTGCAACAGCTCACCGGAGGTGCAGCCCCGGCCCCGGCCCCGGCTCCGCAACCACAGGCCCCTCCGAAGAACTAACCGCCATTTCTGGAGAGACGAGGCTTGCCTCGTCTCTCCAGAAAATAAAGTAAAAATGAAGTCACGAGAAATCATGGCGCTGGAAGAAAGCCTGGGTCACCACTTCCAGCGCCGGGAACTGATCGAGCAGGCGCTTACCCACAGCTCGCAAGCGCGCGAGGTGGATGCGCTGGGCGCGGGCAGCGGATCGGCTAGCGGTGACAACGAAAATCTCGAGTTTCTCGGAGACGCCGTGCTCGGGTTGGTCACTAGCGAGACCCTGTTCCACCGCTTCCCCGAGTTCCAGGAAGGGCACCTTTCGAAGCTCCGGGCGCATCTGGTCGGACAACGACATCTGCTGCGGGTGGCGGAGCAGCTTGAGATTGGCCATTACATGCGTCTCGGCCGCGGCGAAGAAAAGAGCGGCGGCCGCAACAAGGCAAGTCTGCTGGTGGACGCACTGGAGGCTATCCTGGCGGCGCTCTATCTCGACGGCGGGTGGCCGGTAGCGCGAGACTTTATCGTGCGCGCAATCGTGGAGCCGGAACTGGCGCACATGAAACTGGAAACCAGCGCCATGCCGGTCATGGATTTCAAGTCCGCGTTGCAGGAGGTGCTGCAGGCCAGAGGAGGACCGCAGCCGGTTTACGCGCTGGTAAAGGAGGAAGGGCCGGAACACAAAAAGACCTTTACGGTCGAGGTGAGACTGCCGGAACCTGCGTTGGGACAATTCGTGGGACGCGCCCAGGGTGCGACCAAGAAGCGGGCCGAGCAGGAAGCAGCCAGGCAAGCTCTGGAGCACCTGGCCGGGTTGCCGGGCGCATCGAATCTCCCGTAGAGACGCGGATTGCCGCGTCTTGGAAGCGCCGCGACACTCGGGGCGCGGCACGCAAGGGACGGGGCGAGCCCCGTCTCTACAGAAAATTTATGTCGTGGAGCGAGAAAACCTCGGTCGGTGATTGGCCCGCCGCCGTTCAGTCGGTCGCGGGAGCGATTGTGACCGCCGTGTTTGTGGTTACCTTCCTCCTGCAGGCGTTCACCATCCCCTCGGGATCCATGGAGCACACGCTGCTGGTCGGCGACTACCTGCTGGTCGATAAATTTTGCTATGGCGGCAGTGCCGGGTGGAACCGTCTGATGCCCTACCGCAAGGTCAAGCGCGGCGACATTATCGTATTTCACTATCCGGTGAATCCCGCCCAGGACTTCGTGAAGCGGGTGGTGGCCGTGCCCGGAGATCGCCTGCGGCTCGTTAACAAACGCGTCTACATCAACGGCGCTCCGGTCGAGGAGCCCTATGCGCAGTACATCACTGCGGTGCGCAATCCCTATCGCGATGACTTCCCGCGCACCGAATCTCCCGACTTCGCTGTGGATGCGAAATGGTGGAAAGAAATGCCAAAACTGGTGGAAGATCACCAGTTGATTATTCCCGAGGACCACTATTTTGTTATGGGTGACAATCGCGATGATAGCCAGGACAGCCGCTACTGGGGATTCGTGCCGCGCGAAAATATCATCGGACGCCCGCTTTTGATTTACTGGTCATCAGGGAATTTAGACAATGATCTTCCCGGATCGCCGACCGTGGGTGATAGACTTTATCACCTTGCCTATGCGGTAACGCATGTGTTCCAGATCACACGCTGGGAACGGACTTTCCGGCTGGTGCACTGAAAGTCGACCGTCGCTGGTCGTTAGTCGTTAGGCGGTAAGAAATCTTGTTGAACGGATACTAAACGTGCCGACAAAAGAGAAAGAAAAAGTCATAGTTGACAAGAACGCAGACAAGAACGCCCAGGAAGAGCCGGTAGACGAAAAACCGCGCGAAACCACGGTGGAATTCCTGGCCTCACTGGCGGGAGTGCTGGTCACGGGCCTGTTCATCATTACGTTTGTCCTGCAGGCGTTTGAAATTCCCTCCAGTTCAATGGAGGACACCTTGCTCATCGGCGACCACGTATTCGTAAACCGGGAGCAGTTCGCGCCGCCGACCCGTTGGATGGGGCCGCTGCTGCCCTACCGCGATATCCGCCGCAACGACATTGTGGTGTTCCTGTCGCCGGAAGAACAAGGTCTGTTCGTGGTGAAACGGATCATAGGCGTGCCGGGCGATCGCATTCATTTGCGGGATGGCGTCGTCTATCGCAACGGCGAGAAGCTGGTTGAGCCGTATGCCGAGCACAAACTGGCGAATTACGATCCTTACCGGGACGATTTCCCTGCCGTGCCGCCTTCGGAAATGTACAACGTGAGAAACGAAAAATGGACGCAGGAATTGCCCTTGCATGTCGAAGGGGGTGACATCGTCGTGCCTCCGGACAGCTACTTCGCTATGGGCGACAACCGCGACGTGAGTTACGACAGCCGCTACTGGGGCTTCATTCCGCGGAAAAACGTGATCGGCCGACCCATGTTCGTTTACTGGTCATTCATCACCCCGCCCGACCAATACCAGATGCGCAGCGCGAGCGACCGGCTGGGATTCCTCGCCCACATCATCATTCATTTCTTTGATCAAACACGCTGGTCGCGCACGCTCAGGATCGTGCGGTGAGATTCCCGCGGTTTAAGTTTCTACGTTCCGGGCGCGGGATAGCTGTGGTCGCCGCTCTCCTGCTGATCCTGTTTCTGTTCCGGCCCGGAGTATACAAGTTGCGCGACCGGATTGCCGGTGCCATCGGAAGCGCTCTCGGCCGCAAGGTCGTGATCGACAACGTTAGCCTGCATTTCCTGCCGCGGCCGGGCTTCGATCTTGAGGGACTTGTCATTTACGACGACCCCGCATTTAGCGAAGAGCCCATGATCCGCGCGCAGGAAGTTTCCGCCGCCATCCGCTTTCGTTCCCTGCTCCGCGGACGGATCGAGATTGCCAACCTGAGCGCAACCGAGCCCAGCATCAACCTGGTGCGCCGCAGCGGAGGCCGCTGGAACCTGGCAAGCCTGCTGGAGCGCAACGCACAAATTCCCGCAGCTCCGACCGGAAAACCCGCATCCGAGCGCCGTCCGGCATTCCCCTATCTCGAAGCCACCAATGCTCGCATCAATTTCAAACTGGGGCAGACGAAAAAGTCCTACGCGCTAATGGACGCCGACGTGGCGCTGTGGCAGGACTCCGAAAATTCGTGGGCCGCTCGCATAAAGGCCGAGCCCGTGCGCACGGATTTCAATCTCACCGATACCGGGCTGGTCCAGATCAACGCAACCTGGCAGCGGGCTCAGAGCCTGCGCCAGACTCCCGTGCAGATCTCCGCGCAATGGCGGAACGGGCAACTCGGCCAGATCACGAAATTGCTGAGCGGAAAAGATCGAGGATGGCGCGGCGGAGTGAGTTTCACGACGAACTTATCCGGCACTCCGGAAGCGCTGCGGATCGAGAGCCAGACCGAGATCGAAGATTTCCATCGCTACGACATTGTGGGCAGCGAGAACTTGCGCCTCGGAACCGCTTGTTCGGGAAATTACAGCGTGTCCACGAACACGATCGCCGATCTGCTCTGCGAATCGCCAGTCGACGGCGGGACACTCCGCCTAAGGGGAAATTTGGCGGTAGCCACACAAGCGCCCGCCTACGATCTGACGCTATCAGCCGAGAAGGTTCCGCTCACCGCTGTGGTGCGATGGCTGCGACAGGCGAAGAAGCAAGTGCCCGGCGATCTCACGGCAAGTGGGCTGCTGAACGCGGAGTTCCACGCCACGCGACTTCTTCCAGGCCTTAGAGACGCACGCCACGGTCTGCTGCCAATGTGGACCGTCAGCGGCGCGGCCACGAACGTGCGCCTGTCGTCCAATGCGGGAACGTCGGGAAAGAGTGAGGTTGCCTTTGGCACGATTCCGCTGGCCCTGGCGGCAACGGATGGCTGGGAGACTTCGCCCGCAACCAAGCCCCGTCATCCGAAGGCACAAGAAAAGGATCAGGAGCCCGCTGAACCTCACTTGCGGATTGGTCCGGTGTTACTGGCGATAAACGCCTCCGCGCCAGTCAATGCCGGCGGGTGGATTTCCACTTCCGGCTATCGTTTTTTTATGCGCGGAGACGTGGAACTGAAAGACTTGTTTCGGCTGGAGGACATTCTGGGCTTGCCGGTAGCGCGCCCGGCGGTGGAAGGTTCGGCCAAGTTGGATGTGAGTGTCTCCGGGCCATGGCGGGGATTTGCGGCGCCTACCGCCTTGGGAACCGCTCAGCTGAGTAACGTGCGCGCCCAGATGCGCGGTTTGAATACGCCGGTTGAGATTGTTTCAGCCACCATGTTGCTCGCCCCGGACGCGGTTTGGATGCAGAAAATATCAGCCCAGACCGGAAGCACGCATTGGAGCGGTGCGGTTACAGCGCCTCGTCATTGCGCCGCTCCGAGCGCCGCTTTGAACTGTGTATTTCAGTTCGATCTCACCGCCGACCAGCTTTCGACCGGAGATCTTGCCGAATGGTTCACCCCGCATCCCACCAAACGTCCGTGGTATCGCATCTCGAATTCCAATTCCATCTCGGATAGCGTGCTGGGTGTCTCGCCGCTGCTCGCGATTCAGGCGCACGGCAGCCTGCATGTCGCTCGGTTCGGATTGAAAAGGGTTTTCGCCACCCAGGTGGCAACGCAAGTGGATGTGGATCGAGGGAAGATCACGCTGACTGCTGTGCACGCCCAACTGTTGCAGGGCACACACCAGGGAAACTGGATCATTGATGTGTCAAGTCGGGACGCATCGAGTCACGACGTGTCCGCGCAGGACGCGTCCGCACCGCCCCTGCGGTATCGCGGCACCGGCACTTTGCAGGACATTTCGCTGGCGCAGGTGGGATCGTTGATGAACGATGCGTCGAACTACTCGTCGCACGATAAGCTGAGCGATACGGCGGGCGATGCCTGGATTGCCGGAACCGCCGACGGCAAATTCGAAGTGGAAGGATCCGGCGATAGCTTCCGTGAGCTGCTGGCGCGCTCCGACGGCAAGTTGCGGTTCGTGATGCGGAACGGCAACTTGCCCCATATTGAACTTCCAGGCTCGCCTGTGCCGCTGCCGGTGCACCGGTTCGCCGGAGAGCTGCGTCTGAAAAAAGGTGCTTGGGAACTCGCAGCAGGCAGACTCGAATCGCGCGACGGCATTTATCAGGTGAGCGGAACCGCCGAACCGGGCAGTGGTTTGGATTTTGTGTTGAGGCGAGGTGATGAGCAATCGTGGACACTCACCGGGACGCTCGCTAAGCCGCACATCGCGCCGGGGAGTCGAACCGTAGCGAAGCGCTTGGACGCGGACACGAAGACCGTCAAACCATAAACCGGACGCCTGAACTTCTGTAGAGACGCGGCTCTCCGCGCCTCCGCCGCGAGTGAGATAGTGCAAGCCCAGTCTCTGTGGGCGACTTATGGCGCGTGGCCCTTGGCGAGCCGCCCGTTGCGCGGGCGGCCAACGAATGCACCGAGGACAATCCAGAGTCCAAGCACGAGCCACTCCCAGCCAGAGAAGTGTCCGGGCACTACGGGCGCAAACTTCATCAGAATCATCGCCAATCCAACCAATGCTCCCAACAAAGCGATCAGGCGATCTGCGATTCGCGGCCTCATCGCCGGGGGGTTCAGCCCTCCGGGTCTCATCCAAAGATAGGCGGCGCACACCGCGAACCATCCGGTCGCGCAAGCGACCGATCCGACCTCAGAGATGGGAACCAGAATCGCACTGCCCAGGAACATGCACAAAGCGGTCGCGACGCCAACCGAGACCACAGCCGCAGCCGGCGTTTGATTTCGCGGATGCACGCTGCCCAGTCGCTCATCCACCAACCCGCGCCGTCCCATGGCAAACAGCAAGCGGCTAGCGGCAATAAAATTTCCGTTGAATACCTTGAAGAGCGAAAGCAACGCGGCACTCAGGATGATGCTGACGATCCAGCGCGACCCAACGGCATGCTCGAAAGCAACCGCGGTCATGAATGGCGTGCCGGTCAGCGTGCGCCACGGCGCCACGAAGCCAACCGCCGCGATCACAACGATGTAAAACATGGCGCCGACAATGATCGCCGCAAAGATGGCGCGAGAAAATCCTTGCGCGCGAAATTGGGGATTGGCTTCCTCGGCCGCTTTCGTCACCGATTCATATCCCACCATGTAATAAGGGACGATTTGCAGAACCAGCAGGATGGATACGAACGGAGTATGCGTAAACAAGGGCGGGAAATTGGCGGGCGATCCGCGGGTGACACCAATTCCGACGAAGACCACGAAAAGCGCGAGCGTGCCGAAGGTGGTCCAGTTTTGAAAAGTTGCGCTCAGCCGGATGCCGCGATAGTTCACCAGCGTGACCAGCGCCGTGAGCGCGAGCCCGATGGCCAGGTGCGGCAGGTAAACCGGCTTTCCCGCGACGCGGTATAACTCGATGGAATCCAGCGCGGGAAAGATATATCCGGCGATGCGGCCGACAGCCACCGCTTCCCACGGACAGACAATGAAGTATGCAAGCATCATCATCCATCCGGTGTAAAAGCTGACCGGCCGCGGGAAAACGCCCGCGGTATAGGCGATTTCGCCCGCCGCGTCGGGCATAGCCATTACCCACTTGCCGTACACATAACCGATAGGCAGCAGAAGAATGCCGCCAATCGCGAAACCGAGAATGCCGCCGAGCGGTCCGCCACGCTGCAGCCAATCGTCCATGACGACTAGCCAGCCGACACCGATCATCGTTCCCCAGCCGAGAGAGAAGTAATCGGTAATGCGCAATTTGCGGGCGAGTTGGGTCATCCGAGTTGCATCATTGGGAGGGGGACGTTGCCGAGCTTCGCTCGGCGGACAGCCGAATGCGGCTGTCACTACGCGTGACGTGGAAGGTACGTGCGACGTGGGAGGAAGGCTTCATGGGCGCGAATTATATCGCATCGCGCCCAGAGCGCCGATTGCTTCAGGCAACTGCGAGGCGCGGCGGCGTGCATTGATTCGGCGTGCACTGATTCGACCGCAAGATGCAGATCGCCTCCCTCAGGGAAGACACCTCAAACACTGAGTTCAGGTGCGTGGCTTCCAACATTCGGCGAAAGAAAGCCGGCGGGTTCACCAGCTCCAGCTTTGCCGAGTTCAGCGTCGCCCAACGGCGCACCAGCAGCAGCGTTCCCAAACCACCCGCATCCAGTTGGTCGACGTCGGAAACATCGAGCACCAGCACGCGGATACGTTCGAGTTGCTCGATCCGACGCCGGAACTGGTCGAGCGCTGCTCCGCGCACCATGCGTCCCGAGCAGTTCACGATCGCCACATCCTGCAAGCATTCGACTTGAAATTGGAGTTCCATATGTCTGTTCATACGAACCAGCCTTGGAAAAAGTTCCACGATCTGCCGTCCTTGAATTGGACGCGGTCAAAGGGGAAAAGTAATCGCTGAAAAGCAGTTAGCGGACATCAAATTTCTAAATTCGCTGAATCTCTCAGACAGCCAGATCATCAATGATCTCGTTGCGTTAAACTTAAGAGTCGCACGATTTTCACAAATTCTTAACATTTGACAGGAGAAGAACAATGTCTAGTACACCAACGACCGCTGATGCCGAACTGATTGTGAAACTTTATGACCTGCGCCGCGAAGCCGAACTGCGAAAAGCGCGTAACTGGTGGCTCGGCTTTTGGCCGGATTCCGTGGACGACATCCTGAAAATCGCATCCGCCTTAGGAACCCAAGAGAATGCATGGCTTCGTCAAGCTGGCGGATATTGGGAGATGGCTGCTTCGTTTGTATTGCATGGCGCGCTCAATCGAGAACTCTTTCTGGAGCCCAGTTTTTCCGGTGAGATGTTCGTCTTTTTCGGAAAGGTCGAGCCATTTGTAAAAGAGCTGCGAGAGAAAATGCAGAATCCCGCCATCTTCGGAAATGTGGAAAAACTGATTGCCACCTCCGAGGGAGCGCCCGAGCGTTTGAAACAGACGCAGGGACGTCTCGCCACAATGCGTAAAGCTGCGCAGCAATCCAAGGCGGCCTAGTCGTTCGTGTCTGGAGAGCAAGTCCGTCATGCCCACTGTCATCCTGCGCGAATCGAAGGACCTCATGTTTGGCGAGTTCAAGTACATAGGTCCTTCGTTTCGCTCGGCACTTTATTGTCTTGTGCCGTGACAACTTCTGTTGTGTGCCGCTACAACCCCGCTTCAATTCTTGACCTTGGATCAAGAAGATCGCGCAACGCGTCACCGATGAAGTTGAAAGCCAGCACCGCGAACATCACCGTCACTGCCGGGAAGAGCACCAGATGGGGAGCATCGAAGAGGTGCGAACGGGCGTCGTTCAGCATCGATCCCCAACTCGCGGTTGGTGGCGGCACGCCTAATCCCAAAAAACTCATGGTCGCTTCGGCCAGAACCGCGCCCGCCATGCCAATGGCCGCCTGCACAATCACCGGCTGAATAATGTTCGGCAGGATGTGGCGGGTAATGATGTGGAAATCTCCAGCGCCGAGGGCCCGCGCGGCTTCGACGAATTCGCGTTCGCGGACGGCGAGCACCTGGGCGCGGACCAGACGAGCGTAGCCGACCCAACCTCCGAGCGACAGCGCCAGGACGAGATTAAAAATACCGGGGCCGCGGAAGGCCACGAAGGCGATGGCGATGAGAATTCCGGGGAACGAAAGAAAGGCATTCATCAGCACGACGTTGACGAAGCGGTCGATGCCGCCGCCGTAGTATCCGGCGAAGCTGCCAATGATGAGGCCGAGCAGAAGCGAACAGGCCACTACGCTGCTGCCGACGAACAAAGAAATTCGCGCGCCCCAGATCAGGCGGGAGAGAATGTCGCGTCCGAGTTCGTCGGTGCCGCACCAATGCTGCGCCGAGGGCGATTGCAAGCGATTCGGGAGATCGATGTGCGCGGGATCTTGCGGAGCAATCCAGGGCGCGAAGATTGCGGAGAAGACGAAGATAGCGACCAGCGCGACTCCGACGGCGGCCAAAGGATTGTGGCGGGCGACGCGCGGGAGCGAGATGGCCAGGGTGGACATGAGCGACGACTTGGGTTCACTTATATAGAAAATGCAGGCGAGGAACAATGTTGGAGTTGGCGACCGCGGTGCGCGCGGTCCCCTTGTCATCGATTAATATCGATCGTTCATGCGGGGAAGACATTAACTCGGGTTTAACTACCCCCCCCGCCCCCCGAATTCTTGCTAAACTATAGAATATACAAGACTTACTCGCAAGTATCCGAAAATAAATGACTTAGCTCGATTGTTTATTTCATTGTCCCAACATCCACGGTTCAGCGGCTTTCTTGATTGTCGCGCATTTGGTGTTAGGGGTCTGTGATGATGGACACCGGGCGTTTGTGATGAAAAAAGTCAGGGGTTGGGTTGCGGAAATGGCCAGATCGTCAGCGTGATATCCTTGCGGAAAGGCATACGATGAGTAACGTCAAACAGGATGTTGAATCGCTGTTGAACAAACTGCCAGACGACGTCTCGGTCGAAGACATTCAGTACCATCTTTATGTTCTCGACAAAGTGCGTCGCGGCCTGGAAGATGCGCGTGCCAACGGTACGCTCTCGCAGGATGAAGTCGAGAATCGCTTCAGGAAATGGCTCACCGAATAGTCTGGTCGAGACGCGCCGCCCAAGATCTCGATTCCATCACCGACTACATTGCCGCCGATTCCTATTTTTCTATAGCCCTTCGCCCGTAGCTATCTGGCCTGCAAGAAGAAACGTCTTTGGATACTTGCCCTCGCCGCACAGTTTGAAAGAACCGAAGTCCTTATACCACGGCCCTGTGGGGACAGTCGGCTTGGTCTCCAGCCAAGCGCGAAGTCGGTTGAGATCGTCGAGGCTGATGTTGCGGTCGCGCATGCGCTCGATCAGATGATTGCGGATGGCGACGGGAATTCGCGGCCAGCTTTCGATCTGCTGCATTACTCACCGAAAACCAGGCGGCCCAACTGGTCGCCTAGCTGCTTCGCTTCTTCGGGATCATTCGCGCTTCGAAAGCGTTCGGCGAGTTCGAAGAATGCCTTCTCTTTCTGTTTCCGCGCTTCGATTCCCAGTTCAATGAGCTCGACCAGAACACGGTTATCGCTCAGGCGCTGGCTCTTGGCCATGCGATCTACTTGTTTCGCAATGGGAGCGGGGAGGGATACGCTGCGGCGGACGTGCTTGGTTGCGGGCATGGCATCATTATACACCAGTTTGGTGCATTATCGGCCAGCCCAGTCATTCGCAGCGAACGCGGCTGAGTGGGGCGCCCAACCGAGGGAAAATTGTGTTGTGCTTATCGTAGTACCAGCTCTACTCTATCGGTATAAATGGATTGGACAAAATATCCGCTCGAAAAACTCTTTTCGTTCGTGGCCGCGGTAATACCCGGATCCGTGCTTCTTTTGATTTTTGGCCAGTTGCATTGGTTCTTTGCGCTCGGATTTCTAGGATACCGGACTAAGCTCTCCCTAGCCATTCTCGCAGCGTTTGTCTTTGGCTTCACCGCGACTACTTTTCTTAGTGCAATTCTCGGCGCAATAGGCGGGGCAATCGGTGCTGCGAGTTACAAGCCGCCGCATTCCTACGACACCGCTCCTTGGCGCGATCCGGAGTGGAGACAGCTTGTAAAACAGCGACTGGGCCCAAGGTGTCCGAACGACAGTCGCCCCATGTCGTCCCTGACTGTTGATCTGCGGACAAAGCTTGCGGCCCACCTGCCTCAGGACCAACAGGCGGACGCGCTAATAGCGTTACACGGCGAGAGGCTTGCTGCCGAGTCAGACGACTTGAGTTGGTCCATGCTGTACGGCGACTACCACAATATTGTCCTCGAACCTACCAAAGACGTCGTATGGCACGTGCATACTGGGCTCACTTTCAATTTAGAAACCGCAGCACTGATCGTCCTCCTAAGTGCCGCCGCCGTTCCTGTCGTTCGCCATTGGTGGTGTATTCTCCCTTCTTGCATCTGGGTCCTGCTTCTTGTTGTAGAGACGACCGTCACGATGAAGAAGGCTCTCGACAAGTGGTCAACACTCAGTGATCAGATCAAGTATCTCTCGACGGACGCTAATAGCCGCGAAATTCGTGCCCCCACCTAGGTGCTTGAGCCGATAACAAAAAACGGCCTTTGGTCAGTAAACTGAGACTCTACTGCCTGATCCTCGGGTTCACCGCCGAGTACAGCAAATCCGTCAGAAAGTTCACCGCGACATACGTCAGCCCTATCGCCAAGATGCATCCCTGCACCAGGTAGTAGTCGCGATTGCCGATGGCTTGGATGGTTAGACGTCCTATGCCGGGCCAGGAGAAGATGGTTTCGGTTACTATCGCTCCGGCTAGCAGCGCGCCGAATTGCAATCCTAAAACAGTCAGGATTGGGATCATGGCATTGCGCAGGGCGTGACGATAGACGACGGTGCGCTCCGGCAGGCCTTTGGCGCGCGCGGTGCGAATGTAGTCTTGGCCTAACTCCTCTAACATTGAAGTTCGCACCATGCGGGTGAGGATCGCGGCTAGCGCTCCGCCCATGGTGATGGCGGGGAGCACTAGATGCGCTAAGGAGCCGGAACCGGAAACGGGCAGCCATCCCAGTTTGACTGCTAAGAATAGGATCAACACCGGACCTAGCGCGAAGTTTGGAAACGACAGGCCGAAGAGACTGACTACGCTCAGGGCGCGGTCATCCCATTGGTTGCGGCGTTGGGCTGATCGCACTCCGGCTGGAATGGCTAACACGATCGCCACGAACAGCGAGGCCAGTGTAAGCTGCAACGTTAACGGATAGCGTTGGGCGATCAGTGTGGTGACTCCCTGGTTAAAGCGCAGCGACTTGCCTAGATCTCCGTGGAGCACGCCTCGCCAGTAGTTCAGGTATTGCTGGCCTAGCGGGACATCGAGTCCATAGGCATGGCGGGCGGCCTGGATGTCTCCGGCGGCTGCGCCTTCTCCCAGCATCTGCTGGACGGGATCGCCGGGAACGAAATGAATGAGCAGGAAGACGGTGGAGACGACCAGCCAGATGACCGGCAGAGTGTAAAGGACGCGGGAGATGATGTAGCGTGGCATTGGGGATCAGAACTGATCTGTCATCCTGAGAGAAGAAGGATGACAATTCTTTATATGATGATAATCAAACTGAGCCACTACCGCCTAAGGTTGCGGTCGCGGCAATTCGGATCGTATCATCACTCGCTGTATCATCCATCGTCGTATTATCCATCGTCGTATGATCGATCATCGTATGAATATGAAGTGGAAGTGCTTCGGGGAGTGCACATGAACACCGCGATGGTTTCAATTGTCCTTGTGTTTCTTGCCGCTCTCGGTTACGGCCAGACTTCGGGTGCCACTACCGGCGCCGCTCCCGCCGAGTATCAACCTAACGGTTCGATACGGGATTACTTTTTAGGGGCATGGAAGCTGGTTTCGACAGAATACAAGTATTCCGACGGCCACACGACGCCCTATCCCGACCTGGGGCGGGACGCAACGGGCTACCTCATGTACACTCCTTCCGGCCACATGTGCGCCCAATTGATGAAACCCGGCCGCCCTCGTTGGTCGGAAGCAAACACGCCAACCGCGCCGGAAGCTGCTTCTGCCCTCGATGGATTCATCTCCTACTGCGGAGCCTTCGAGATACGCGAAAACGAGCACATGATGATTCATCGTCCGGAAACGGCGTCGTCCCCCAACTATCCGGGAACAACTCAGGAGCGGCCGTATCACCTGGTGGGCCAGGACCGCTTTTTCTTCCGTGGTGCGAGCACAGAAAAGCAGAAGGACGGAAAAGAAGTTCCCGTGACTTGGACCATCACTTGGGAACGGCTGAAGTAGTCAGATCTGCAGCTCGTTGGGCTGGGGCTGCGGGCACGGGCTCGATCCGGACGGTCGCGATGCGATGGCCGTCCATTTTTTCTACAACAAAACGGCGGCCTTCATAATCGAACGCCTCGCCTCCCCCGGGCATCTTTTGCAATCTTGAAAGCAGAAAGCCGGCCAGCGTCTCGAAACCTTCGTCCTGCGGAAGTTTCAGCTCGTATTGGGTTTCGAGGTCGCGAATGTTGATCGCTCCGTCGAGAACGATCGGCGCATTGGCGTCGGTAACCGCGGGTTGCGTGGACGCGACGTCGAACTCGTCTTCCAGTTCGCCAACCAGTTGCTCGAGCACGTCCTCCACGCTGATCACTCCGGCAGTGGAACCGAATTCATCGACCACCACCGCCAGGTGCCGTTTGCGTTGCTGAAATTCCCCGAGCAGTTCGAGCAACGACTTGGTCTCGGGTACGACCAGGACATCGTGCATGACATGGCCGATCTTCATCTGGGAAATGCGCTGGGCAGCGGGAGGATCGGCGGTGAGGCCGAGGCGCAGGCGCGTCCAACGCATCAAGTCTTTGGCGTAAAGCACTCCGACAATATGTTCGGGACCACGCTGCGGATCATACACGGGGACGCGCGAGTGCTGATCGTCGACCACGCGCGAGAGGGCTTCGTCCATGTTGAGGTCGGAGGGCAAGGAAAAAATTCTGGTTCGCGGCACCATCACCTGGCGCGCGGTAATGTTGTCCAGTTCGAGCGCATTCAGCAGCATCTCCTCCTGGGCGGAGGAGAGCTGGCCGGAGGTACGGGCTGCGGCTACGATAAGCCTGAGTTCGTCCGGGGAGTGAACCGAGCCGTGGCGGATCTCGCGGGTGCCGAAGGCGCGCAGAACAAAACCCGCCGCGCGGCTCATGCCAATCGTCAGGGGGGCGGTGACGGTGAGGAAAACATCCATGGGCGCCGCGACGGCCAGTGCGACGCTCTCGGCCCGTTGCAGGGCGAGCGACTTGGGAACCAGTTCGCCCATAATCACGTGCAAGCTGGTGATCATCACAAATGCCACGGCGACCGCGATGGCGTGAGCATAAAGAGTGGCGTGCGGAATGCTTCCGATCCAGCTCTCAAACAATCGCGCCAGAACGGGTTCGCCCAGCCAGCCCAGGGTCAGGCTGGTCACGGTGATTCCCAGTTGCACGCCGTTCACGACGCGGCCGAGTTGCTGATGAAGTTTGAGGACGATGCGGGCGCCCGCACGGTGGGCTTCGATGAGTTGCTGGATGCGGGTTTCGCGCACGCTGACGAGCGCGAACTCAGCTGCCGCGAAGAAGGCATTGGCCGCCACCAAGAGCAGGATGACGAACACCCGCAGCAGCACGTATGCAATCATGGAACTCTAATTCTAACATTCCAAAGGGATAGTCGCTCACGAGGATTCATGGAGCGTGATTGTGGACTTTCGGACTCGTGGCGGTACAATCAGGCTGAACCCTTGATTACATCCGAGGATTGCCTCCGAAGATTACATCCTAGACGGGATCGCTTTCTTTTTTGTTGCCCGGCGGTCTAAGTACGTGGGCGACGGCAGAGCGAGACGGGGCGAGCCCCGTCTCTACAGACGCCTGATGCCAGGGTCACGAATTCTTTCGGGAGCTATTTCAGGAACTATTTCGATGGTTCTCCCGTAACAACAGTTGAATGCCAGTTCTAAGACTTAATGCCAAGCAGGAGGCGGTCGTGGAAGGCAATGGTAACGGTACTGCAAAGAAGAAGCGGCGAAAGCGAATCATTATCTGGAGCTCGATAGCAGCCGCCGTTGTGGTTCTGGTGGCGGCCGGCGCGCTGATTGCGTCCAGCGGCGGAACCAAGATCGACCCCTCGAAGCTGGCCAAAGTCGAAAAGGGAGACCTCGCCAAGAGCGTGGTGGCCACGGGCAAGATTGAGCCCATCACCAAGGTCGAGATCAAGTCGAAGGCCAGCGGTATCGTGAAAAAGCTGTACGTCGAATACGGCGACAAAGTTAAGAAGGGCCAGATCCTCGCCGAACTCGACAAGGAAGAGATTCAGGCTCGGGTCGACCAGGCTCGCGCGCAATTGGAGGGATCGAGCGCCAGCTTGAACGGCACGCGCGCCGATCTGGAGCGCGCCAAAGTCGACGCCGAGGGTCCCGACGTTCCGCTTCTGAAGCGCGCCTATGAGCGCTCCCAGGGCATGGCGAAAGATGGCGTGGTGTCCGCTTCCGCCCTCGACGATGCGGAGAAGAATTACGAGATGGCGCTGAACAAGCAAAATGTGGCTAAGGCGCAGTTGCAGGTTTTGCAGGCCAAGATTGGTCAGGCGCAGGGGCAGGTGTCACAGGATCGCGCCAATCTGAAGCAACTGGAAGAGCAACTGGGTTACACAACGATTGAATCTCCGCTGGACGGAATTGTCTTATCGCGCGACGTGGAGATTGGCGATGCGGTGAGTTCGATTCTGGTGCTGGGTTCCACGGCGACGCTGGTAATGACGCTCGGCGACACCAGCGAGGTTTACGTCAAAGGCAAGGTGGACGAGAGCGATATCGGCAAGGTTTATCTGGGACAACCCGCCCGGATCAAAGTCGAGTCGTTCAAGGACAAAACGTTCACCGGCAAAGTGACGAAGATCTCTCCCATGGGTGTCGAAAAGGACAACGTGACTACCTTCGAGGTGCGCGTCTCCATCAACAACCCCGAGGGCGTGCTTAAAGCCATGATGACGGCTAACGCCGAGATCATTCTCGAGGAGCACAAGAACGTGCTCCAGATCCCAGAGGGCTCGATCATTTACGACAAGGACAAGAAAGCATCGGTCGAAGTGCCGGACCCCAAAGGCAAAGAAGGCAAGAAAAAGATTGCCGTCAACATCGGCATTTCGAATGGCGCCAAGACCGAGTTGCTGCAGGGTCTGAAGGAAGGCGACCAGGTGGTGCTGCAGTAAATAGCGGCGAATCTATGAATTGTCATCCCGAGCGAAGCGAGGGATCTGCATCTTGCACCGAACTGCAGATCCCTCGCTTCGCTCGGGATGACAAAACCAATGCGAGCCCGGATTACGGGGAGTCGAACTGCACGGAGTCGAACTGCTATGACTAACGCCTCGTTGTTTCGCCGTCAAGCCATTCGTGGGCTGGTATTTGTCCTGGCTACTTCGCTGGCCGGTTTCGCTTCGGTCATTGGAACCTTTGACCGTACGTTCCAGGTCAATGGCCCGGTCGACCTCGAAGTGCTGACTCGCTCCGGTGATATCACCGTGCGGAGTGGTGCTTCGGGCACGGTCTCGATTCATGCCAAGATTGAATCGGGTAATTCCTGGTTTGGCGGCGACCACAAGACGGAGGTGCAGGAGTTGCAGAGTAATCCTCCGATTCGCCAGAACGGCAACAGCATCCGCATCGACTACGTCAACTTCACCAACATTTCGATCGACTACGAAATCACCGTTCCCGAGGACACTGCGCTTCGCGGTCATACGGGCAGCGGCAATCAGACAGTTGAAGGCCTGAAGAGTAATGTCGATCTGGAGAGCGGATCGGGCGACCTGAAGCTGGCGCGCCTCGCCGGTGAAATGCGCTTCCAGACGGGCTCGGGAAACGTGCGCGGCCGCGAGCTTGCCGGTCCGGCAAAGATCAAAGCGGGCAGCGGTGACATCGAGATAGAGGAAACAGGCGCGGGCGACGTTGACATCCGCACCGGATCCGGCAATATCACGGTCAGCGGAATCAATGGTGGATTCCATGCCGAGGCAGGCAGCGGCGACATCCACGGCAAAGGCTTGCCCAAGAATATGTGGAGCGTTCGAACCGGCTCGGGAAACGTCACCCTTAATCTGCCCTCGGACGCCGCCTTCGACGTCGACATCTCCTCGAATTCCGGAACCGTGACGCTGGGCCATCCCGTCAACACGACCGTCCAGGGCCGTGTCCAGGAGACAAGGAAGAGTGTGGTTGGCAAGGTGGGCAGCGGCGGTCCCATGGTTTCCGTTCACACCGGGTCGGGAGACGTGAAAGTAGACTAAAGAGCAATTAGCACTTAGCATTTAGCGTTTAGCCAGAACCGAGACGAGACTGATTTGGCTGAATGCTAAGTGCTAATTGCTGAATGCTGGATCCTGACTGCTCCTTGACTCACCAACGTGCTACGTCCGATACTTCGAAGAGTTCCTGAAATTTTCGGATTCAACGAGGTAAAGATTGGCGCGCCCTGCGATCATCACTCTGACCAGCGATTTCGGACTTAACGACCACTTCATCGGCGCTATGAAAGGCGTCATCCTCGAGATTGCCCCCGAGGCGCAGATCATTGACATCAGCCATGCCGTGCAGCCCTTTGACATTCTGGACGGCGCACTCACCATTTCGCAGGCCTACTCCTACTTCCCTTCCGGCACCGTGCACATGGTGATCGTCGATCCCGGAGTGGGGTCCGCGCGCCGGCCCGTGATTATGACCGGCGACCGCCACCTGTTTGTGGCTCCCGATAACGGCGTGCTCTCCATGATCTACGATCGCCAGGAGCGCATTTCCGTTCGCCATGTCACCGCCGAGCATTATTTTCTGCAGCCGCGCAGCAACACTTTCCACGCGCGCGATATCTTCGCGCCGGTCGCCGCCAATCTCGCAAAGGGAGTCGCTCCCGATCGCTTCGGCGAACAGATCACCGATTATGTCCGCTTCGGCGCGCCCCGCCCCAAGCCAGTGGACGAGCGCACGCTGCGAGGCGTGGTGCTGAAAGTCGATCGCTTCGGCAATCTCATCACCAACATCACGCCGCAGGATGCGCCCCGACTTTTCGAGGCCGCGCCGCCCGCCTTCAAGATCGCGATTGGAGCGAAGGCGCCAGCAACGCGCATGTGCAAGAACTACGCGGAAGGCGCTCCCGGCGAAGTCTTCGGAATTCTGGGCAGCATGGGTTTTCTGGAAATCGCCGCCAACCGCGGTTCAGCTTTCCAACTGCTGGGAGCGGGCAAGGGCAGCGAAGTGAATGTGGTGATGGAAGGACAGTGAAACGAACAGACCGTGCGCAGGATGGAATCCATCATGCACGATCCCTTAGAACCATCCAAAGAACCGTCCAAGCACTTCCCTGCGTACCGACTGGGCCTAACTCTGTTCATAGTAAATGTGATAGGCACCATCATTTATTTGGTTGCGGTTTCGCTCAACTGGGCAATCCCGCAAGAGCGTGAGCTTGGATTGCATTCCACGACAGGGGAGCCTTTTATCTGGGCGCTTGGCGCTTTGCCGATTCTCGCCGTTTTTACCTTGTTGAATCTTGCTTGGGGAGCATATATCTGCTTCAAGAAGAGGTGGCGAAGCGGTTACTTTTGGCTCATGACCGCCGCGGTGTGGCTCATCGCTGTATGGATTGATTTCGCGCACCACTGAGTCTGAATGGTAAGGGCACCGCTGCCTCAAGTAACGGACGACTGATTCGCACCGGGAACGTACGGACAGCCGAGGGCGGCTGTCCCTACGCTAGCCTTCCCTACGCTACTTCGCTCCGGGATGAACGTAGCGATCCATCTCGGCTGTCCACTTCAGGAAGCGCCACAGGTTGGTTCGCTCCGTCCACAGAAACGTCCAGAATTCCAGAAATCCGATCTGCGTCATCTTGACGCCGGTGTAGGTCTCGATACGCCATAGAAGAAACGGACTGCGCCAAGGGGCAATCCGGTGGCCGCGGGTGGAATTCCAAAGAAAGCGCAGCATGGGCCGCATCGGGTTCCAGTATAGCGCCGCGGAGACGGGGCAAGCCCCGTCTCCACAGACGGATTTTTTATTTTGTGATCTCGACGCTGGCGCGGGTGTTTTCCCACTCCAGGCGCAGCACACATTTACTGCCGGCGTGGTCGAATGCGACGGTGAAATTCTCCATCGGCGCCGCGGTTTTGGAAACACTCATCGGCACGCGCGCCAAATCTTCCTTCTCGCCGGCATAATCCGTCCCCCATTCGCCCGTCTTCTTGCTAATGACGAGTGTCCAGCCGCTGGCCTTTGGGATAGTGAAGAGGGTGTAGCTGCCCGCCGGGACATCCTTGCCGCCGACCTTCAGGTTCGCATCGGTGACAAACGTCGTCGCTTCATTGGCGCCGGTGCGCCAGATCGCCCCGTACGGCACCACTGCCTTCTCGGTCGCCTCACCGAAAATCTTCCGGCCTTTGGCACGCGGACTGGAATAATCGATCTTGATGGTCTTGCCGTCCGAGAATTTGCATTCGGCACTGGCCGGCGGACTGGGGCGCTTGGATTTGTCCTCCGCCATGTTCATTTGCGCCGAGGCGAGAGTTGCGATTGCGAACAGCGATGCTGCGAGTAATGCGAACTTCTTCATGATTTGTTCCCTCCGTGGGAGCAGTCGGCGATTCGAGGTCAGAGGGCAGATTGCAAAGGTAAAAGGCTCGGCCCTTGCGCTCGTCGATGGGGCAGAGGTTTCAATTCTGCAATCTGACTTCTGACCTCTGCAATCGCCAGCTGCTGTTTCGCCAAGAATTATACCCACATCCCCCGTTACAATCTGTTCATGGCCGTGTTTAACGAAAAGCAGGAAGAACTCGAGCACTATGAAATCCGCATGGGCGTGCCCCGCGGACGCCTCGCGGTCACCATGGATCTGGTCACCGACGCCATGGCCCTGGTGGGACAACATGGTGTCTACTGCCAGAGCCAGCGCTGGCCGGGCAAGCCGGTCATGGATGTGCAGCTCATCATGAAGAACCTCACCGACGCCCAAGAGCTGATTCAGAGTGTGATGGAAGAACTCAAGCCCAAAGCCTGATTTTCGCCATAGAGACACGGCTGGCCGCGTCTTGGCGCCGAGACGGGGCAAGCCCCGGTTCTACGGCGAAACCAAAGTTTTTCCGCGGGCTTCTACGTGGGATCGCGAGTGGCGGGAAAGACTTACAATTCAGAATATGGAGCGCAAGATTTTCTGGGGATCAATGACCGTGCTCGGTCTGCTCGCCGATTTTGTTCTGCCGTTGTGGTGGGCTGTGGGCGCGACCGTCCCCATCATTTACTTCTCGTGGTGGATTGCGTATCGCAGCGGCTGGTTTGAGTGAGCCTGGCGGGCAGCGAGCTGCGCTCGCCTGGACAGCCGGTGGCGGCTGTCCCTACGCGATTCTGTAAGGGTAAAGTCTGGATTTGCGCTTTGCCGATCCGCCGTTATAATTCCCCTACCGCATTTCCAATCTCACAGGGGTAAGGAATGAAAATTCAATTATCGAAGTTCGCTGCCGCGCTGTGCCTGGTTCTCACGCTGACGCTGGCCAGCGCCGGTCAAACTGCTGCTGCTCCCGCTGCCACGCCAGCGCCGACGACTTTGTCGGCCGAGGAGCGTGAAGCCGCGCTCAAGAGTCTGCAAGCCACGCGCGATGCATTTCTGAAATCGATCGCCGGATTATCGGAGCAGCAATGGAGATTCAAGCCGGCTCCGGACCGCTGGTCGGTCGCCGAGGTATCGGAACACATCGCCGTGTCAGAGTCCACGCTGCTAGGGCTGGTGCAGACCAAGTTCATGATGTCGCCGGCTGACCCGGCCAAGCGTGCTGAAGTAGCAGGGAAAGACGCGCTGATCCTGGAGAGGATTCCGGACCGCAGTCACAAAGCGCAGGCGCCGGAATTTCTAAAGCCAACCAATCGTTGGGCAACTGAAGCGGAGCTGATCAAGGCCTTCGATGAAAGCCGCAAAGCCACGATGGACTACATCCGCACCACCAATGACGAACTGCGCGACCACTTCGGCCAGCACCCGACGCTGGGGACGCTCGACGCTTATCAGTGGATATTGTTGATCTCGGCGCACTCCGAGCGCCACACGAAGCAGATTGAAGAAGTGAAGGCGGACCCGAACTTTCCGAAGCAATAAAGTGCGGTGGAGCGACGGGCGCCTCGCCCGTCCAAATCGAGGTGGCCGGGCGGGGACGCCCGGCTCTCCACTGTATGACTCATCACTTTGCGTTTATGCCAGCCAGTACTTCCCGGCCTCGATCGTCTTCTGCGCGATCTGCTGGCGCAGCGCAATTGTGTTGAACGGCTCGTGCTTCGACAAGCGTCGCACGATCGCCAACTGCGTCCGCAGCATGTCGCCCTCGGCCACGTCGGCAATGACTTTCCTGGCCGCCGCTTCAACTTTTTCGAGAGCCTGCGTCAGATACACTCGCGTCATCGCAATTGGCAGCGCAGCCGACGCCTCGCCTTTTTGTTCGACCATCTTCTGCGCGCGCAGTACCGCCGATTCCATGGCGTAAATCTCGATCGTCATATCGGCGATCGCGCCCATCACTTCTTGCTGGTCCTGGATGGCCATCATATATTTCTGCGTAGCCGCTCCGGAAACGAAAAGACCAAGCTTCTTCGCCTGTGCGACCAGCTTGCGCTCTTCCGCCATCGGGCCCTCGATCTCTTCGCTGACGGACGGCCCGCTCAGCACTTCGTCCATCAACTTCTTGATCGCCGGCATCAGCGGCAACTGGCCGCTCATCGCGCGCTTCAGCAGGAATCCCGTGATGATCAGCCGGTTGATTTCGTTCGTGCCCTCGAAGATGCGGTTGATGCGGGCATCGCGGTAGGCGCGCTCCGCCGGATACTCTTCCACAAAGCCATAGCCGGCATAAATCTGCAGCGTCTCGTCGACGACGTAATCGATCATCTCCGAGCCCCAGACTTTAAGGATCGAGCACTCGACGGCATATTCCTCAATCGCCTTGCGCCGCTCTTTTGCAACGGCGGATGCGTCGCCGCTGGCGGAGTCGATTTCCGAGAGCAGCGCGTCCATCATGCCAACCGTGCGATAGACCAGCGACTCGCCGACGTAAATCAGAGTGGCCATGTTCGCGATCTTTTCCCGCACCAGGCCGAACTCGCCGATCGTCTTGCCGAATGCCTTGCGCTGCTTGGCATAGGCTACGGCGCTCTCGATCGAAACCCGGGCTCCGCCTACGCACATCGCGCCAAGTTTGAAGCGTCCAATGTTCAGAATGTTGAAGGCGATGATGTGCCCCTTGCCAATTTCACCCAGCAGATTCTCGACTGGCACCTGGCAATCATTCAGAATGACGGGGCAGGTGGAAGATCCGCGAATGCCCATTTTGTGCTCTTCCGCGCCGTTGGAAAATCCCGGGAAGGTTCTTTCGACCAGGAACGCGGAAAACTGCTCACCATCAATTTTCGCGAACACGGTGAACAGGTCGGCGAACCCGGCATTCGTGATCCACATCTTCTCGCCGTTCAGGATGTAGTGCTTGCGGTCGGGCGAAAGCACGGCACGAGCACGGCAGTTAAGCGCGTCAGAGCCCGAAGTTGCTTCCGACAAAGCGTAGGCACCGACGATTTCTCCGGCGGCGAGCCGCGGCAGATATTTTTTCTTCTGCTCTTCGGTGCCGAAATAAACGATGGGCAACATGCCAATGCCGCTGTGCGCGCCCCATGTCGTGGCAAACCCGGCATACTTCGCCATGTGGTCGGCGATGACGGCGGCGGTGACTTTGTCCATATCGAGGCCACCGTAGGCTTCGGGAACCTCAACTCCGCTGAGGCCGAGATCACCGGCTTTTTTCAGCAAAGCACGCGAAATCGAATAGTCCTTGTGCTCGATTTTCTCGGCCTGGGGAAGAATTTCGTTGACGGCAAACTCTTCGGTAGTCTGCCCGATCATCAGATGCTGCTCTGAAAAATCCTCTGGGGTGAAGACGTCGGCGGTCTGCCGCTCTTCCAGCAGAAAGCTGCCGCCGAGAATCTTGGTCTTGGGTAGTGCAGTAGTTGCCATTTATTTAGACCTCGAGATTTAGATTGCCGAAATTTAGATTGCCGAATTGGAGGCCGCCGAGTAGATACAAGACAAGCGGCAACAACCATTCTAACTCTGGAGGCGCCGCAAATGGGGGTCGTTAAAATCGAGCGCCGGCGCGGCGACCACAGAATTTTAACTGCCGTCGACGTTACCGGTCACGCCGGTGTCGACGGGCGTGGCGCGCCCGTCGCTCCATCCCTAGGGAGTATCGAACAGGGACGCACTGTTATATGACCAGAGACCGTGATTCTGCGAGAGGCACGACTGGTATTGCTCTGAAAGCAACCGATAGATCAGAGACTGGCCGGGGTCGTTTCGCCCCAGCATTTGTCGCCGCTGCGCCTCCAGTAGATTCGCCAAGGCGCTGCAATCGTTAAGCCAATATTGCGTGTTGCAGGCAAAGCCGTTCCACGACTGCCCGCCCGGACACGCATTGCTCGCAACCGTGCATGCACCCCCGCCATTGCGCGATTCTCCCGGCGGGCAGACCGGGCATGGTCCTCTCAGACATCGTACCGGACGTTTGAATTCCGCTCTCTGCACCGGCTTTCGGAAAGGATGGAGGAACGAGCGGGACCTTTTCTTTTCCGGCGCGGCATCTCCCTTGGCAGGTGGCAATTTGGTGGACGACGTCGAGCGCGGCGACGAGGCACTCGTGCTGCCAACATGCGAAGTGGTGATGCTGGAGGCGTGGCTGCTCGCCGAGCTCGCCGACGAACCGCCAGAGTAACCGCCGTGAGAAGAACCACCGGAGCTCGATCCGCCCCCGCCGCCGGAGGAGTGCTGTGCCACAAGAGTTACTGAAACCAACAGGAGAGACGCCGCCACGAAGCCGGAGAGCCGCATAAAGTACCTCTCACCCGACGGACGCGAATCGGGAGATAACCCTGCCGTTCTACTTACTTAGTCAGAAGGTACCCTAACAACGCAGGATACTCCAAAACAGCGTCAACGTACATAGAGATTGGTAAAGATCGAGCAAAAAACGTCACGCCAGATTTTCAAAAATTCCCGCCGCGCCCATTCCTCCGCCGACGCACATGGTCACCATGCCATAACGTCCATTGCGGCGCTTCAGTTCGCGGATCACGCTGGCCGTCAGCTTCGCTCCCGTGCATCCCAAAGGATGCCCCAAAGCAATCGCGCCACCGTTAGGATTCACACGCTCAAGGTCAAGCCCAGCTTCCTGGGTTACCGCCAGCGATTGCGCCGCGAACGCCTCGTTCAGTTCGATCACGTCAATGTCAGAGAGCTTCAAGCCCGCCAGTCTCAGCGCCTTGGGAATGGCAAACACCGGGCCCAGGCCCATCTCTTCCGGCTTGTATCCGGCGGTCGAGAACGCGACGTAGCGCGCCAGCGGAGTGATGCCCAAAGCCTTAGCCCGCTCGGCCGACATCACGACGGCCGCGGCCGCGCCATCCGACATCTGCGAGGAATTTCCCGCCGTGGTCACGCCCTTCACATGGAACGCGGGCGTAAGCGCGCCCAGAGCCTCCATAGAAGTATCCGCGCGCGGGCCTTCGTCTACTTTGAAGATGATTTCCGTCCGCTTCGGCTTCGATCCATTCGGAGTGGTAAAGCTGACCGGCACGGCAACAGTCTCGTCCTCAAATTTGCCCGCCGCAATCGCGGCCAGCGCCTTCTGATGGCTGCGCAGCGAGAACTGGTCACACTGTTCGCGGGTGATGCCGAAGCGCGTCGCCACTCGCTCCGCGGTCAGCCCCATCGAAAGATAAGTGCCGGGAAAATGATCCACCAGCCAGGGGTTCGGCGAAACCTTGTTGCCGCCCATGGGGATCATCGACATTGATTCGGTGCCCCCAGCCACCATCACCTCGGCGCCGCCGCTCATGATGCGCTCGGCGGCCATGGCAATCGCCTGCAAGCCGGACGAACAGAAGCGATTGATCGTGACCGCCGACACCTCAACCGGCAGCCCCGCGCGCAGCGAAGCGATGCGAGCCACGTTCATCCCCTGCTCGCCCTCAGGCATGGCGCAGCCCAGGATGACGTCTTCAATTTCCTTGGGATCAAGCTGCGGCACGCGATCGAGCGCGCCCTTGATGGCAACGGCAGCCAGTTCATCGGGACGCGTAGCGCGCAGCGTCCCCTTAGACGCGCGGCCTACAGGAGTGCGGACGGAAGAGACTACTACGACTTCTCGCATAAGACAATTTTACCGCAGAGGGCGCGGAGACTCCGCACAGTTCAGATCCTCTCTTTCCAGTATCCAGGTTTCCGGCTGGTATGAGCCACGGCAACGATCTGGACTTCTTCGCCCGCCCTCTCCCGATAAATCAAAAGGAAGGGAAACTTTCGCAGCAAGAACCTGCGCGTACCGTAAGGACCGCTTGTCCAGCGCCGAGGAGACTGGGCAATCTCGGACAGCGCACGATCAAGTTCCTTGTCGAGCTTGAGGGCAGCGTCGGGGCTGCGCGCAAGATACCAATCAAATGCCGCGTCATATTCAGCCGCGGCTTCCTCGTGCAGTTCCATTGCCCTAGTGGGCACGGGGCAACTTCGCTAAATTGCGCTGGCGGATTTCCCTCCAAGGAATGGTTTTCGCCTTGCCCGAATCCAGCTCAGCGACGCGCTTCTTGATCTCGGCGTCCCAGGCCTCCAGGACCGCCTCGTCTACTTTTCCGCCGAGGTTCGAAATGAGCGAATCCGCCAACGCTTCCTGTTCCTCCACCGAGAGCGAAAGCGCCTGCTCGAGCAACTTGGAAACTTCCGGAGTCATTTGTGCCATCGCCACCTCATGCCCTTCATTCTATCGTTTTTTGGGCAAGCGGCGGGACGCCCGCGACGTTCTAAGCCCTCACCCACTCCCCTTTTTCAACTGCTGCTTCCACCCCAGCACCCGCGCCTTGTTCCCCTCCGCTTCGGCCTCGGGAACCATTCCCTTTTTCTGATACAGGATCGAGAGGCTGGTGTGCGCCAGAATGTCGTCGGGATCGATAGCCGAGATTTGCCGGGCAACTTCGATCGCTTCGTCGAAGCGGCTGAGGTCCTGCAGCGCCCGGCTCAGTCCATGCAGCGCGTCGGTGAACTTCGGATCGGCCGCCACCGCCTGCCGGTACTCTTCGACCGCTTGCTCGTGGTGGCCTTCTAGAACCAGATCGAGCGCGGCGTAATAGTGGTGTTCGGCCAGCTGGCGTGCCGTTTCCCGGGAAGTCGCGGAGCTGGCCGGATCGTCAGGCATAGAGATGAACTTACGTGATTCTACCAAGGCACACGCTGCCACCGCATCGTGCCAGAGCCGGTGCCGAGCTGCGCTCGGCATGGACGGGCGGGGCGCCCGTCCCCACACGAACTACACGTTCTCCGGCTTCCAGCGCAGCACCGGCTTGCGCGCCGCCGCGGTTTCATCCAGGCGCGAAATGCGCGTGTTGTGCGGGGCGTCGAGCACGAACTGCGGATCTTCTTCCACTTCTTCCGCAATCGATTTCATCGCTTCAATGAACAGATCCAGCTCTTCTTTGGGCTCGCTCTCGGTCGGCTCGATCATCAACGCACCCGCTACGATTAGCGGGAACGCCGTCGTGTAGGGATGGAATCCGTAGTCGATCAGACGCTTCGCCAGGTCCATGGTCTTGACGCCCTTCTTCGATTGCAGCCTGTCGCTGAAGACCACTTCGTGCATCGACGGCGTCGAGTAGGGCAGATCGTAAATGCCTTCGAGTCCCTTGCGAATGTAGTTCGCGTTGAGCACTGCGTCTTCGGTCGTCTGGCGCAGGCCGTCCGGCCCGTTGGCAAAGATGTAGGCGAGCGCGCGGATGAACATGCCGAAATTCCCGTAGAACGCGCGCACTCGGCCCACCGACTGCGGACGGTTGTATTCGAAGCCGAGCGTGCCATCTGGCTTGGTGATGACCACCGGCGTCGGCAGAAACGGCTCAAGAATTTTCTTCACCGCCACCGGCCCCGATCCCGGACCGCCTCCGCCATGCGGCGTGGAAAACGTCTTGTGCAAATTGAGATGCATGACATCGACGCCGAAATCCCCGGGCCGCGCCTTGCCGACCAGCGCGTTCATGTTCGCGCCGTCCATATAGAGCAGACCGCCTTTGTCGTGCATGAGATCGGCGATCTTGTGAATCTCCTGCTCGAAAACTCCGAGCGTATTCGGATTGGTCACCATCAGCGCGGCCACGTCTTCATTCATCTGTGCCGCTAGCGCGGCCACGTCGACCATGCCGCGATCGTTCGACTTCAAATTCTCGACCGCGTAGCCGACCGTGGCTGCCGTCGCGGGATTCGTACCGTGGGCGGAATCGGGGATGAGAATTTTTTTGCGGGCGTTGCCTTTTGACTGGTGATAGGCGCGCACCAGCAGCAATCCGGTAAGCTCGCCGTGCGCGCCCGCAGCCGGTTGCAGCGTGATCGCGTCCATCCCGGTGATCTCGAGCAGACAGTCGCTCAGCGTCTTGATGATGCGGAGAGCACCCTGCGAGACCTTCTCCGCCTGATACGGATGGCCGTTGGCAAGGCCTTCGACGCGTGCCACAAACTCGTTCACGCGCGGGTTGTACTTCATGGTGCAGGAGCCGAGCGGATACATTCCGAGATCGATGGCGTAATTCCACGTGGAGAGGCGCGTGAAGTGACGGATGATTTCAATCTCGCTGACCTCCGGCATGTCGCCAAGATCCTTGCGCTCCTGCTTGCCGAGTAATTTCGCCGTATCGACTTCCGGAACATCGAGCGGCGGCAACTTCCAGGCGGCTTTGCCGGGCGACGACTTCTCGAAAATCAATCCTTCGTTCTGGCTGATGTGACGCGTCGCTTTGCGGGTTTGATGTTTCATAATTTTTCTATTGTCCCTCCGCGCTTGCGACCTCAGCGGCTAAAGCCGCTTTCAAAGGGGCAGCCTTATCGCAGCGCCGAAGCGCTGACCACCCAAGAACCAACTTCCTCGGTGCTTAAGCCGCGTCCCATTCAAAACAAGCGATTCTCAGCGTCACCTGAATCTCCACCACGTCCAAGGGCGGAAGAGACTCCTATCCGGACTCAGCGACGTTCCGCTTCCATCACAGATCGGGCAAACGCCCGTTCCCGAGCAGTTGCGACATTTCGATTCATCTTCATTGAGGTGAGTGTTCGTACCCGTTCCGAAGCATTCTCTGCATTTTCCGTTCCCACCGCATTCCGCGCATTTATATTCCATGGCGCACTGCTGCATCACCGCGCAAACTGCTGTTCGGGCACGGGCTCTTTCATGGTTCGATCGGCGCGTTCGCTCTCCGCGACAAGGCCGACCGCGGTATCGATCATCGACCGCGTGGTCAATTCCGTGCAGCACCACAGCGCCGTGTGGCCCAGTTCGGGATAGAACTTCTTCAGTGGCAGCCCGCCGACGATCTTGTGCCCGAGCAGTCGCGAATTGATGGCGTAAGGATCTTCGCTGGTCTCGACCACGAACTCGTTGAACCGCGGCGCACCTGCGAACAGCACCTTGGCGTGTTTGCTGAACTGATCGACAGCGTATGCAGCTTTGGCCATATTTTGTTTTGCCAGTTCTCGCAATCCGATCTTGCCGTATACGGTCATAAAGATGTTCACCATCAGCGCGACCAGCGCCTGATTGGTGCAGATGTTCGAAGTCGCCTTCTCGCGGCGGATGTGCTGCTCGCGCGTTGCCAGCGTCAGCACAAATCCGCGTTTACCGTTCTTATCGACCGTTTGACCGGCGAGACGTCCCGGCATCTGTCGGACGAATTTCTCTTTCGTGGCGAGCACGCCGCAGTAGGGACCGCCGAATCCGAGCGGCACTCCGAACGACTGCGCTTCCATGGCCACGATGTCGGCCTTTCGCGGCGGCTCGACAATGCCGAGCGACACCGCCTCGGCGATGGAGACAATCAGCAGCGCTCCGCGTTCGTGTGCCATCTCGGCAATCGCTTCGACATCTTCAATCGTGCCAAAGAAATTCGGCGACTGAATCAGGACGCACGCGGTATCGTCACTAACTGCCTTCTCAAGTTCCTCGAGATCGATCCGTCCCGAGTCGGTAAACGAAATCAACTTCTGCGGAATCGCCTGGTGCGTCGCGTAGGTGTTGAGGACCTCGCGATACTCCGGATGCAGGTTGCGCGCGACCACCGCCGAATGTCTGCCGGTGATGCGAACCGCCATCATCACGGCCTCAGCCGCTCCGGTTGAGCCGTCGTACATCGAGGCGTTCGCCAGGTCCATGCCGGTGAGTTCGGAAATCATGGTCTGGAATTCGAAGATGGCTTGCAGCGTGCCTTGCGCAAACTCCGCCTGGTACGGAGTGTAGGACGTCAGAAATTCGCCGCGTTGCACCAGCGCGTCGATGACCACGGGGCGGTAATGAAAGTAAGCCCCGGCTCCGAGAAAACTGGTATAGCCTTCACCGTTTTCTTTGGCGCGTTGCTTGAACCAGTCCACGATTTCCGACTCCGCCATTTGCCGCGGGACAGCCAGATCGCGCCTCAGGCGAAACTCGGCCGGAATCGGCGAGAAAAGATCGTCGACCGAACGGATCCCGATCGCCTGCAGCATGGCGGCACGATCGGCGGGAGATTTAGGAAGATATCTCATAGTCATTGAATCATTGAGGCATTGAGGCATTGAATCAATGACTAAATGATTTCAATGATTCAATGACCTTTTTCAGTGTCCCGCCTCTTCGCTCGCAAATTTTTCGTAGTCCGCCGCTGAGAGTAGCGCATTTATCTCCGCCGCGTCCTTCACCTTGATCTTGAGCATCCACGCGGCATGCGCATCTTTGTTTACTTGCTCCGGAGCCGTAGCCAGACTTTCATTCACGGCAGTAACGGTCCCCGAGGCTGGAGCGTACAAATCGGAAACGGCTTTCACCGACTCGACCGTGCCGAAGGTCTTGCCCGCGGTGATCTCCGCCCCCACCTTCGGCAGTTCCACGAACACGATGTCGCCGAGCGATTCCTGGGCGTGGTTGGTGATACCGATCGCGCCATCGGCGGTGATCCACTCATGTTCCTTTGTATATTTGCGGTCGGTTGGGTACGGCATCGGCTTCTCGCTCCTGGCTTCGTGTTTCTGGTTGTTTCTGGATCCTGGCGCTCTGCTCTCAGGCTTTCTTCGGACGCTTATAAAACGGCGTTGGCACCACTTGCGCTCTTACGCCCTGTCCGCGGATTTCTACTTTCACCGTGGTTCCGATCGCGGCATGCTCAGGCGGAACATAGGCCAGCGCAATGTTTTTCTTCAGGAACGGTGCTGGAGAACCGCTGGTGACGTAGCCGATCTCGCTCCCGCCCTCGTCCAAAATCCTATATCCGTCGCGAGCGATGCCTCGCTCGACCATCTCAAGCCCGACCAGCGTTTTCTTCGTGCCCGCAGCCTTCGCCTTCTCCAGTGCCGAGCGTCCGATGAAATCCGGCTTCTCCATCTTGCAGAAACGATCCAGTCCCGCTTCCCAGACATTGATCGTATCCGAGATTTCGTGTCCGTAGAGGGGCAGCTTGCCTTCCAAGCGCAGCGTGTTGCGCGCGCCCAGGCCGCAGGGAACAGCGCCGAATTCCTTTCCAGCCTCCAGTATCGCGTACCAGACCCGCGCGCTGGTCTCCTCGTCGGGCGGGATGTAAATCTCGAATCCGTCTTCGGCGGTATAGCCGGTGCGGCCCATCAAGATGTTCTTCAGGCCGCACAAAGTTCCGCGTGTCAGCCAGTAGAACTTCACCGCGCTCAGATCTGCATCGGTCAGTTTTTGCAGCACATCCACAGCCCTCGGGCCCTGAATCGCAATCTGCGTGAAGTCGTCGGAGAGATGCTCGACCTTGCAATCAAACCGTCGCGTGTTGTCGCGTACCCAATTGAAATCCTTTTCGCGCGTGCCCGCGTTGATCACGAGCAGGTATTCGTCCTCTCCGAGGCGGTGAACGATCACGTCGTCAACAAAAGTGCCTTGCGGATAGAGCAACGCCGAATACTGCGCCTGCCCGATCGCCAACCGCGACGCGTCATTCATCGAGATATGCTGCACGGCGGCCAGCGCTTCCGGTCCTGCCAATCGGATATCGCCCATGTGGCTGACGTCAAAAATACCGACGCCGGTGCGCACCGCCATGTGTTCCGCCACGATGCCGCACCCGATCGCGGCAGGGTATTCCACCGGCATGTCCCAACCGTTGAAATCGACCATCTTCGCGCCCATCTGACGATGGACGGCGTTCAACGCGGTCTTACGGACAACGGGAGTTGTTTCGACAGCGGACAAGAAGAACCCTCGATCAAGCTTCACTAAGACGACCGCTCAGACAGCGGTTAGGCTACCTGAATCTAGAACTGTTTAACTTAACACAGAGGCAGGTGTCAGGTCTCAGGTGTCAGGTCCCAGGAAAAGCCGAACATAAAGACGAGCCAGTGACCGAAACAAGGTTCGCTTTTCCTGAGACCTAACACCTGAGACCTGACGCCCGAGACCTGCTGTTGGGTGACTTCAGTTACATGCCTTCCCTGCCCTCGCCGAACTAGACTTGAGTCATGTCCTCTAAGCCAGGCTTGGGTAAAATCGTCCTCTGTGCGCAATGCGAAAAGACTGAAGCGGTTTGCCAGTGCGAGAAATACTGTGTCTACTGTCAGTCTCAACTCGACGTGCGCCTCTGCACCGACGGCCTGCTTTACTGCGAAGGGTGCCGTACCGCCTGCGACTACAAGCCGGCGAACTCTTGATCGGATTTCCCGTAGAGACGGGGCAAGCCCCGTCTCTACAGGCGTGATCGCCTAGATCACCACTGCTTCTTTGTACTCCCCGTAAACTTTTCGCATCGCATCTGAAATTTCGCCTACCGTGGCATTCGCCTCTACTGCCGCGAGGATTCGCGGCATGAGGTTTTCTCCCGAGCGCGCCGTGTCTTCTACGGCACGGATCGCGACCTGATATGTCTCGGGGTCGCGCTTGGCACGCAGCGCTCGCACTCGTTCCACCTGTTTCGGCTCCAACGCCGGATCAATGCGCAGGATCGGCACCGCGTGCTCTTGTTCGATATGGAATCGATTCACGCCGACCACCACCGCCTCCTGCCGATCGACTGCTTGCTGATATTCGTAGGCCGCGTTCTGGATCTCCTGCTGCACATACCCGCGTTCGATCGCCTTCAGCATGCCGCCCATGGCATCGATTTTTTTGAGATAATCGTCGGCTCGCTTCTCGATTTCGCTGGTCAGCGATTCCACGTAATATGAGCCCGCCAGCGGATCGACCGTCTGCGGCGCGCCCGACTCGTACGCAATCACCTGCTGCGTGCGCAGGGCGATCCGCGCCGATGCCTCGGTCGGCAGTGCCAGAGCCTCGTCGAACGAATTCGTATGCAGAGACTGCGTTCCGCCGAGCACCGCCGCCATCGCCTGGATCGCGGTGCGCACGATGTTGATCTCCGGTTGCTGCGCCGTCAGCGTGGACCCGGCCGTCTGCGCGTGGAAGCGGAGCATCCACGATTTCGGATTTTTCGCCTTGAATCTGCCGCGCATGATCTTCGCCCACATACGACGCGCGGCGCGGAACTTCGCGACTTCCTCCAGAAAATTGCTGTGAGCATTAAAAAAGAACGAAAGCCGCGGAGCGAACTTATCGATATCGAGACCCGCCCGAATCGCCGCTTCCACATAGGCAATTCCGTTGCCCAGAGTGAAGGCGACTTCCTGCACCGCCGTCGATCCCGCCTCGCGCATGTGATAACCGGAGATCGAAATCGTATTCCATTCGGGCACATTCTCATTCGACCAGGCAAAGACGTCTGTAATGATCCGCATCGCCTGCTGCGGCGGATAAATATAGGTTCCGCGCGCGATGTACTCCTTGAGCACATCGTTCTGCACGGTGCCGGAGAGCTTTCGAATGTCTCTGCCCTGCCGTCGCGCCACGGCCACGTATAGCGCCAGCAGGATCGACGCCGTGGCATTGATGGTCATCGATGTTGAAATCGCGGTCAGGTCAATGCCATCGAAGAGCCGTTGCATGTCTTCGATCGAATCGATGGCCACGCCGACTTTGCCGACTTCTCCCACGGCCAGAGGATTGTCCGAATCGAGACCAATCTGCGTCGGCAAATCAAAGGCTACCGATAGTCCTGTAGTTCCATTGGCCAGCAGATACTTGTATCGCTTGTTCGATTCCTCAGCATCGCCCATGCCTGCATACTGGCGCATGGTCCAGAGGCGGCCGCGGTACATGGTGGCTTGCACACCCCGCGTGTAAGGAAAGTCACCCGGATACCCGACATCGCGGTCGTAGTCCCAGGCGGCAAGATCTTCGGGCGAATAGAGGGGGCGTACGGGGATGTGCGAAGACGTCTCTTGGCCTGGAAGCCCGCCTTCACGCTTGATTGCGGGTTCGGCCGTTTTGAGTACCGTCATATTTTCCGCCCTTCTCTCAGCTTTTAGCTTTTCTTTTTACCCGCCAGAATGAACTCAACCCGAACCAGGCGAAGGAAATCGTGAAGCATACCGCAAGCAGCAACCGTCCCGGCCCTGCCGCGTGGCCAGACTGGTACTTCCCGTATTCGCGCATGCCAGCCATGGCCCCGACTGCGGCCATCGCCAGGAACGTGAATCCAGTCACTTCCAGCCAAAGCTGGTGCAGTACCCGCCCGAAGGATTGGGCGGAGGCGCGGATTCCCGCCAGCAGCGCCCGGCCCATCCGGCTGCGCTCCAGCAGGTCGGCAGCCGCGCGGAAGATCAGCTTGATCTTTCTCATCCATTGGACCTCGATCATTGGTCGGTCGATCATTGGTCGGTCGATCATTGGTCGGTCGATCATTGGTCCGTCGATCATTGGTCCGTCGATCATTGGTCCGTCGATCATTGGTCCGTCGGTCATTGGTCGGTCGGTCATTGGTGGTCGGTCGGTCATTGGTGGGTCGATCGTAGGCCGGCTAATCCTTGGCCGGTAGCCGGTCACTATAAGTCGATTTTAGCAGCGGCCGGGCGTACAATGGCGATGGGCGGCGTCACAGCTACCTGTGATGTCACACGTCAGCGGCGTCCGATTCCAGGGGGATTCGTGGATCAGCAACTGAAGCAGCTCATGAAAGATCTTGGAGAAGCGATCAACGAGTCTCTGTCCGATTCCGAACAGATCGCCGAAGTCGTTGCCCGCATTAAAGAAGGCGGCTACGACATTTTCCTGGTTCTCGAAGCCACCATCGGAGTCAGCAAGCAAGGCGAACACACCACTGACAAGACTTCCCTGGTCTCCACCCTCAGCACCAATCCTGAACTCAAGATCAGCGATCAGGATATGAAGTTCCTCAAGTCGCTCCGCATCAAGATCAACGAAGAAGCAGAAGAAGACGACTAGAACTGGTCGGTTCCAGCCCGAAACCGATGCGCGAACGCCTCTTCCATCCCTCGACATTCATCGCGCTTGCGCTGCTGCTCTCGCTCGCTGCAAGGTCACCGGCGGCGATGGCCGCTCACTCGACTCTCAGCAAATGGACGGTCGTCACGCAACCTCCCCGCCTGGTTAACGGAGCGCCGGTGCTTTTCCGCGTCACCACGCCGAAGCCGGTTAGCGCGCTTACGGCCAATTGGCTCGGACATGAGATTGCCTTCAGCTTTGACGCGAGCAGCAAGTCATGGTTTGCGCTCGCTGGAGTCAGCCTGGAAACCAAGCCGGGAACTTACCCCATCGAGCTTCACGCCGAGACTTCCGCTGGGCAATCCGCCGGACCATCTACCGGACAGACGATCTCATTCGAAAAACAAATTCGCGTGCAACTCCAGCGCTATCCTCGACGCGTAGTGCCGCTAACGGTTCCCGGTCACTTTACCGAGCCCAGCCCCGACGACCTGCGCCAGATCGAACAGGACAAAGAAACCAAAGCCGAAACTTTTGAAACTCTCAGCCCGGAGCGCCAATGGAAAGGTTCGTTCGCAGCTCCGGTGAATGCCGATATCTCCGACGTATTCGGCTCCGTGCGTGTTTTCAACGGGACCGCACAGCGCCCGCATGAAGGGCTCGATTTCCGCGTGCCCGGTGGAACCTCGGTCGCAGCCGTGAATAGCGGACGCGTCATCCTGGCGCGACCTATGTTCTATGAAGGCAATTTCGTGGTGATCGACCATGGCCAGGGACTGCTGACGCTCTATCTGCATCTGTCAAGTTTTCTCGTCAAAGAAGGCGACGACGTAAGTAAAGGCCAGCCGATTGGACTTAGCGGAGGCACGGGGCGCGCCACGGGGCCGCATTTGCACTTGGCATTGCGCTGGCAGGGTGTGTATTTGGATCCGCAGGTGCTGCTGAAGTTGAATTTGCCGTGAGAAACGGGGAGCACGGGGAGAATGCTTGCGGCGGCGGGAGAAATAGCTGTGGTGCAGGGACTCCGCAGAGCGATTCGCTTCGCGAATCGTTCGGCTCCGCTCAGGATGACACAGTGCGGGTAGCGCTAAGAGCAGAATGAGCTTAGTAGCCGGAAGCCAGCAGCGCATCTTCCGCGTCCCACACGCCGTCGCGAAACGTAACGCTTCTTCCGGAGATCGCAGGAATGCGCTCGCCGGGAACGATGATCCCAACCAGGTTCAGCGGATCGGCAGCGGCTATCACGACGCGCTCCACGTTTGCATTTTGTGGCAACCTGCGGTGGGCGCGCAAGGATTCGACTGCCACCGGAAGCGCGAACTGCTCTCCCAGAAATCCGTCGACGAAGCGCCCTCCGCGCACTTCGCCACGGTCTTCGAGGCGGCGGTAGCCGATCTGCAATTCACGCCAGCGCGGCAGATTCGTTTCCCTCACCAGCAGGTCGCGAAAGACCACGCCGTAGCGGCGCAACAACATCCAGCAACAGGATTCGACGCTGCGGTCGCGATCGGCGCCTTCGGTGTGCAGCAGCGACCAGCGTCCGGGCGCATGGCGCGGGCGGCGCATTTTTGCGAGGCCGCCACCAGAGGCGCTTTTCGGCGTTACCAAGGCGCGCAGGTTCTCGAATCCGTCGGCGGTCACGAGGCCGGCTGCAACCAGTTCCCACAGACCGGTTTCGATTTCCGCTTTGAGACGGCCCGTGGCTCGCACCATGTCGGGGAAGAACAGCGCGCCCCGTTGCTTCAAGAGTTCGAGCAGCGCCTGCGCCACCGGGCTCAGGAACGCAGTGGTGGAATCCTCCGCGCCGGGGTGGTGTGGACGGAGCCAGTCGGCTTCTTCACGCACAAAGAATGCGATCGGTGCGACGCGCGTCGGAATCACTCGTCGCCGGTTTTCGCGGCCCACCTCACCGGTTCCGGTTGCTTCCAACGTCGCCGGATGGGGCGACAGGCGCCCCCATCCGACTGCGCCGGTCAGGCACAGTTGATCGAGGTGCGCGGGATCGTAATCTGAGATTCTGCGGGCCAGCACAAACCGTTCCCACGCGCTCGCCGGAATTTCAAACCCCTGCAACTGGCGGATCACCTCGAGCGTGCCATGCTCTCCGCGCACCTGCGTGCCGGGAGCGAGATGCTGCCAGCGCAAAAGCCAGGTCATGAACTGCGCTGCCTTGATCGGCTCGATCTGTTTGCGCAAGGTTGCAACCGTCAGGCGATGAATGCGGGCCAGCAGACGGCGCTCGCACCACTCGGTTTCGGCGTGGGAACAGCCGCCCTCGGCTGTTCGGGCGAGCCCAGATCGCCTGTCTTCCAACTGCGAATCAGCGGAGCGGAACTTGCCACGCAGAATGGCCCCGCTAGCCTCCATGCGAACTAGAGCCTTCTCGATCTCAACCGCGGGCAGTCCCAGCAGGTCGCCGATTTCCGATGCGGTGGTTGGGCCAAGATGTGCCATCCATCCCTGCACCGCAGCCAGCACCGCATCATCGAAATTCATTGCCTGTGTGGTGGCTAGGCTTCGCCCCGCCGGGACGGGGCCGAGCCCCGTCACCACACGATGCATTGCCTGGAACCATTCGACTCGCTCTGCGGCTACCCAATAGCGTTTGCCCGCAGTTTCAGCGACCACCGCTCGATTCTCCTGTTGCAGGCGATCGAAGAATTGCCCCCATCCCGTGGTGAGCTGGGGTTTGGTTTCCTTAGAAGTGAGAAGTGAGAACTGAGAACTGTTTTCCGGCACCATCACCAGCGTATGCAGCACGTCCTGCAGTTCATCGGCGTCGCGGACATCCGGCCACGCCTCCTGCTGCACTTGCGCAATGGCTGCGGGATCGAGGGCGCCGACTTCTTCGAGCACGGATGCCGGCAACACGCGCCGCATCTCCACGGCTCGCGCCCGGCGCTCTTCGAGTGGAGCGTCATCAAGGTAGGCGTATGGATTCGCATTCAGAATTTCGTGCGAGAATTGCGACGGCACTGGCGTATCGACGGCCAGGCAACGAATCCTTCCCTGCTCGATTCCGCGCAACACCTCGGCCAGGCCTTCGATGTCCAGCGCCTCGGTGAGCACGTCTTTCATCACCTCGCGCACCAGCGGATGGTCGGGAATCTGAATGTCCCCGGAAATATTTTCCTGGCACGCCGCCACGTCCGGAAAAACCGAGGCGAGCAGATCGTCGGAGCGCATGCGCTGGATTTGCGGCGGCACTTTCTTGCCGCCTTGAAAGCGCAGCAGAGCCAAAGCTCGCGTTGCATCCCAGCGCCAGCGGGTCTGAAAGATCGGTGATGCCAGCGCCGCTTGCTCCAAAATTGGCGGCATGCTCTCGGAAGCCAGGAATTGAAAAACATCCGCCAGCGGAAAACTGTGCTGCTCGGCCAGCGCGATGTTCAAGCCATTGTCGGTGGCCGCCGCTTGCAGTTCGAAATTGAAGCCGCGGCAGAAGCGCTTGCGCAGAGCCAGTCCCCAGGCTTTGTTGATGCGTCCGCCGAAGGGAGCGTGGATGATCAACTGCATCCCGCCGCCTTCGTCGAAAAATCTTTCGGCGATGATGGTCGTCTGCGTCGGAACATCGCCCAGCACCGCACGGCCTTCGAGCGTGTACTGAATCAGTTGCTCGGCGCCGGATAGATCGAGCCCGCATTCCTCCTGCAGCCAACTCACGGCGTCGGCGACTACAGGCAGATTCCGCCATCCCTCTATGGGAAGCACGCTGGGCAGGCGGTCGCTGATTTCTTTGCGCAATTCGCCCAGCTGCTGTGAAAGTTCGGCGGTGCGCGCCGGAGCTTCGCCGCGCCAGAACGGAACGCTGGGCGGAGTGCCGTGCGCATCTTCGACCAACATGCGCGACGATTTCCCTTCCACGCGGCGGATGCGCCACGAGGTGTTGCCGAGAAGCATGACGTCTCCGGCCATGCTTTCTACGGCGAAGTCTTCATCGACGGTTCCCACGACTCCGCCTTCCGGTTCGGCCACCACCGTGAACAGAGCATTGTCAGGGATCGCGCCTCCGCTGGTGATGGCCGCCAGGCGCGCGCCTCGGCGGGCTCGCAGCTTGCGGTTGATGCGGTCGTGATGGAGGTACGCGCCGTAGCGGCCGCGCTGCGAGGCGATCCCCTCGGAAAGCATGGCGAGCACAGAGTCAAAGGTTTCGCGCGAGAGATTGCGATAGGGATAGGCTCGCTTCACGAGCGCGAATAATTCGTCTTCATCCCATCCGTCATTTGACTGGTCGCCCGCTTTGTTAGCCGTGGCGGCGCTGCCAGACGCGGCGCAACAGGCTACGATCTGCTGCGCTAGCACATCGAGCGAATCTTCGGGAAAAATCAGGCGGTCGAGATCGCCCCGGCGGATCGCCCGCACGAGTACGGCGCATTCGGCCAGATCATCGCGGGTGGTGACAAAAAAACGTCCTTTCGGGACGGCGCCGCGCCAGTGGCCTGAACGGCCTACGCGCTGCAGCGCGACCGCAATCGAACGCGGCGAACTGATGTGGCACACCAAGTCCACAGTTCCTACGTCAATGCCAAGTTCGAGCGATGCGGTCGCCACCAGCACCTTTACCTGGCCTTCTTTCAGCTTGCGTTCGGCTTCGAGGCGCAGCTTGCGCGACAAGCTTCCGTGATGCGCGGCGACGTTCTCCTCGCCCAGGCGCTCGCCCAGTTGATGGGCGATGCGCTCGGCCAGACGGCGCGTGTTGACGAAGACGAGCGTGGAGCGGTGCTGGTTTACCAGCTGCACGATGCGCTCATAAATCTCGTCCCACATCTCGTTCGACGCCACCGGGCCGAGTTCGGAAGACGGAACTTCGACTCCGAGATCGAGCTTGCGCTTGTGGCCGACGTTGACGATGACGGGAGCGGGACGTCTGTCTTGTGTGGTGGCGGGGCTCGGCCCCGCCGGTACGGGGCAGAGCCCCGTCACCACACGATGAGGGTCCGCGCTTCCGGCGAGGAAATGCGCGACTTCTTCGATGGGCTTCTGCGTTGCGGAAAGACCGATGCGCGCGGGCGGACGCTCGGTCAGCGCTTCCAGGCGCTCGAGCGAAAGCGCCAGGTGCACGCCGCGCTTGTCGTCGGCTACGGCATGGATTTCGTCGACAATCACGGTTTCGACGTCGCGCAAGATGGCGCGGCTTTTTTCCGCCGTCAACAGGATGTAGAACGACTCGGGCGTGGTGACCAGAATATGCGGCGGGCGCTTCAGCATGAGGCGCCGGTCTTTCATCAAGGTGTCGCCGGTGCGCACGGCGGTGCGAATCTCGGGCATCGACAGGCCGCGATCGCCGGCCATCTGCAGAATTTCTCCCAGCGGAATTTCGAGGTTCTTCTGAATGTCGTTGCCGAGCGCTTTGAGCGGAGATATATACAGAACTTCGGTGCGATCGCGCAGCTCGCCGGCCAGCGCCTTGCAGACGAGGCGGTTAATGCAGGCGAGAAATGCGGCCAGCGTTTTGCCTGATCCGGTGGGAGCCGAAATCAGCGTGGTGTGGCCGGCGAGAATGTGGGGCCAGCCCTGCTCCTGCGGTTCGGTCGGCGTGGAGAAGCGCGTCGTGAACCATTCCTGAACCAGCGGATGAGCCCAGGCCAGCGAAGGGGAGACTGCGGACGGCATGGAAAAGATTGTAGCGGGAATTGGCGGTTTCGTAAAATGTTCGCCCGTACTATGCTATATAGAGGCAATGGGACAGAACTATGGCAAAGAGATACCCACTGAAGCCCCTGAAACGGTTCGATTACAAACTCGTGGAAGCGAAACTTGACGGCCTACTTTTCAATGTCGATCGGGACCTCCAGAGGAACATAAGGCACGCGGAGTCGATCAATAACATGGAAGCCAGTCGCTGTCTCAGTCTGCTAAATGTGATGCTGCGTTTCGCTAACAATTCATATCGTGCGGTACGTTTCGTGATCGCAGACACGCCCGAAGAGCCTGCGCGCAAGCCTAACTATGCTCTGATAATTGCGCCCGTCAACAGGCAACTTCTGGATTTGTTCTTCAGCCTCGTCTACATGCTGGACGATTTTCCGACACGGTCTCTGCAGTACCACCGTGCAGGATGGCGCGAAGCGAGCGAGGAGTACCATAAATTCAAGTCCGAATTCTCCCGTGACCCCGAATGGAAAGCCTTCTTCGCAACCTTTAGCAAGGGACTAAGTCAGTTGGCACCACTTTTCCGTATTACTGAGAGGGAAAAGAAGAATGTTAAGCTGATTCCCTACTGGAAACACCCTGGCGAACTCAAGGATGAGCAAACCTCTTGCAGGAATTTTCTCCGGTGGCTTGACAAGTGGCTCTACGCGGACACATCGGCCCAGGCTCACCTAAGTTTTGGTGGCTTATTTATGGTTTCGCCTTTTCTGGTAGCGGAATTGGTGGGAGGACAGAGCCAGGAGATTGTTGAAAACCGAATGATTCACGAGTATCGCTTCCACCATTTTTCACGAACTGCCCTTTTGACACTGGCTATCGCGACCGAGATTGATTGCTACTGCAGCCTCGGCAATCGGGAGGTGATTGCATATCTCTGGACCTTGTTTTCGGAGCACGCCCCGGAAGGCAAGGAAATGTACGGGGCGCGATACGAGGCGAAGCTATCTTCGCGTTCAGTGGCGTGATCAAAGGTTGGACGACGGCCTAGGTGCGTCAGCGGTTGTTGATATGGGCGGTTGAATGGGCGTGCAAATGCTGAATGTTGGGCTATATGAGTGACGCTCTTACCGTCGTCAGTTCAAAAGGGCAGATCGTGATTCCAGCCGCTTTGCGCGACAAACTGGGGATCAGGACCGGAACTCGCTTGGCCATCCGCAGCGAGGAGAACCGGTTGATTCTGCAACCCATCAATGATGAGTTCATCCGCAGCCTTAGGGGTCGCTGCAAGGGCAAAGGCTCGCTGGTGAAGGACCGCGAACGTGACCACAAGCGAGACGAGCGCATCAGGAGCCAAAAGCTGAGGGATAAGGGCTAAGCAGTGCGGAGCTTCGCTCCGCTGGACGGGCGAGGGCGCCCGTCCCCACACGAGCTCGTTCGCAGCCTGCTAGAATCGCGGCGATGCCCAAATCATCTGCTACCGCTCGAGCCCGCAAAATTAAACTCATCCTCTTCGACGTTGACGGCGTTCTTACTGACGGCAAAATCTGGATTTTCCCCGCTCCTGGAGGCTCGCAATCCGGAGTTCAGCAGAGTGTGCTGGAACGGTCCGCGACTCAGGACGGCGGCTTTGGCCTCCAGAGCACGAGTTTGATCGAGGCCAAGGGCTTCCACGCCCACGACGGCACTGCTATATCGCTGGCGCGCCTTGCCGGAATCAAGACCGGGATCATCACCAAGCGCATCTCCGAAACCGTTGCCCTCCGCGCGCGTGATCTGAAGATGGATCACGTGTATCAGGGTATTCAGGACAAGGCGTCGGTCTTTGCACAGATCCTTGAAAAAGACGGCATCACCGCTGCCGAGGCTGCTTTCGTTGGCGACGACGTCATCGATCTGCCCGCGATGCGCAAATGTGGCCTGGCGATCGCGGTGAAGAACGCGCGGCCCGAGGTGAAAGCCGCAGCCCACTGGACTACGTCCCACGCAGGAGGCGATGGCGCGGCTCGCGACGCGGTCGAATACATATTGAAAGCACAGGGCAAGTGGAAGCGGGTAGTCGAGGAATATATTTCGGAGAGAAGCTGAAGCGCGCTCTTCGTCGTTCGCTGTTCGTCGTTCGTCGTTCGCTGTTCGCGAAAACCGTTTGCTTGGTGAAAAGCGAATAGCGAATGACGAACAGCGTGCACCTTAAACCGTCTGCCTGGCGAAAAGCGAATGGCGAACGACGAAGAGCGCGCACCTTAAATTCACCCACCGGTTGCTTGCTTGGGGCGTGCTCGGGTTCGGCAACCGGTGGGTGCTTGTTCTCCCTACTCACCCATTTGTTTTCAGGAGCAATGCCGTTGAAAACCCCGGGTCACCATAAAAGTTTCGCGCGGTTTTTCGATTTTCCCTAACCCATTCCAGGCCAGCGAGTTATCCGGATCTAATCGGAGATGGCAAGGGTCTTCGCCGCCATCAGTTCGGCAAAGCGGGGATCTTTGCGCAGGGTGCTGAATTCATTGTCTTTGTATACGTCTTTGATGCCCTTGTAGCCGTCCTCCATTGCCTTTCTCAGGTAGTGCAACGAGCGGTCGGTGACTCCCATTTTGGCGTAAAGCTTGGCGACAACATACTCATATCGCGCCTTGTCCTCGGGAGAAGGCAGCATGGCCTGCACACCTGCTTTGGCGGTTCGTTCAAAAACGTCCGGATCCAACTGAAGCGCAGTCGAGTAATCGGCCGCCGCCTTCTCGTACCGCTTTTGGGCAAAGTATGCGGCGCCTCGGTTGTTGTAGTAAGACGCGTACTCGTCGCTCAGCGTGATCGCTTTGTCATACAGTTTGATTGCCCTGCTGAAATCGCTAGTCGAGTGATAAAGGACACCCGTTTCGTAATAGACCACTCCGAGGTTGTTGTATGCGTCGGCATACCGATGATCAATCCGGACGGCCCGCTCCAGGGTCTTCTTACTTTCGCGCAGACGGTGCAGCTGTATCTGGCAAATTCCCATCCGGTTCAGTACCGAGGCATTCCCGGGCACGCCTTTCAGGGAGGCCTGGTAGTAGTCGAGGGCATCGAGCCAGTTCTTATCCGCGCGCAGGTCGTCGCCACGTTGTTCGAGTTCCTCCGCTGATGCCCCGGGGATGGGTGGATCGACGCGGTGGACCGGCGGAGGGCCGACTTGTAACTGTTCGGTGCTCTGAGCCTGTGATGGGAGAACGAGAAGAACAGCGGAGAAAACTGCGACAGAGCTGATGCGGACCCAGGAAAACATATCCCACCCCCGGCCGGACCTACAGAAAGTCACAGTCTCATGACATTTCAGCGTTCGGCGTTACATCGCTAGCAAGTTTGATGCCACGGAACCGGGCTTGCGATATTAGGGCGCTCTGTATGATTCCTACTATACTACTGCGGCGGCGTGCTGCCACTACTCTTGGACGGAGCAGGCGCGTTCTTGTCATCCTTTTGGGAAGCGCTGTCCCCCTTGAACACGTCAACAATCTTGCCGAAGAAGCTTTTCTTCTTCTTTGCCTCTTCTTCGGATTGGACACCATTGGCCCCCTGTGGGTTCCCGTTCACCGTGGGCGGAGGCAGCACTTTCTCGGCATTCCCGCCAAATATCCTGGAGAAGAACCCCTGTACCCCCCCGCTTTGGTCGCAGGTATCGCGAGGCTCGGTCCCGGCCACGAAGGCAATTGTGTAATCGTCGGGGCAAGCAGGCGTCGCCAAGCGGTTGGTGATTTTGTCGAGCTGCACATCGACCACGCCCTGGGGCTGGGTAAAAGGCTTTACGTCCTCATACTGGGGCAGCGTAATCGCCTTCTTCATGAACTCAGCCCAAATGGGAGCGGCCGTGTGCGCGCCTTCCAGGTGGATGTCGCTGTAATCGTCGTATCCCACCCAGACGATGCAAAGCAGATTGCTGGTGTAGCCGGCGAACCAGCCGTCGTGCGAAGTACCCGTCTTCCCTGCCGCCGGCGCGGTGAATCCCCGTCCGCGCACCCCGGCAGCGGTGCCGAAATTCATGACACCTTCCAGCATGTTGGTCATAACAAAGGCGATGCGCGGATCGAGCACTTGCTTCTTCTCGCTTGCGAAGTTGACGACGATGTCGCCCTTGGAGTTGCGCACGGAATTCACGAAAACGGGTGAAAGCCGCATCCCGCCATTGGCAAAGGTTGTGTATGCCGCCGTCATGTCGACAGGACTGGCGTCGTAGGCGCCGATCGCCATTGCCGGTGTGGCCTTCACCGAGGCGATTCCGGCCGACCTGGCCAGATCGGCGACTTTGTCGTAGCCGACCTCTTCCGCCAACTTCACGGTCGCGTTGTTAAGCGAAAGCGCCAGCGCGTAGCGGAGCGTGATGTCGCCGTGGTACTCCTCTTTGTAGTTGCGCGGCTCGTAGATCTGATCGCCGTAGGCGAACGTCGTCGGCTGATCGGAAACCGTGGACGCCGGCGTGATCACGGCGGTCGATCCGTCAATCGCCGTGTTCATAGCGGCCGCGTACACAAACGGTTTAAAGATCGATCCCGTCGGGCGCTTGGCGAGCGCATGGTTTAACTGGCTCGCTCCATAGTTTCGTCCGCCGACCAGCGCTTTGATTTCGCCGGTGTGTGGGTCCATGGCTACGAGCGCCACCTGCGCCTGCGGCCCGGGAGCAACGGTGGTTTCAAACTTGTTCCCGACCTTTGTCCTCTTGGTGCGCATCTTCGTGACCTGGTCGTCCACCAACTGGATGCCGGCTTCCACCGCCTGTGCGGCCGCCCGTTGCAGATCGGGATCGAGCGTGGTGTAGATGCGATATTCCTGCTCGTTGATCTCGCGCTCGTCCAGTTTGCTGACGACGGTGTCGCGAACCATATCCACGAAGTACGGCGCGTCGCTGGCCTCAACGTTCGGCGGAGCCAGTTTCAGCGGCGTGGTCTTGGCTTTATCGGCCTGCTCGCGCGTGATGTCGCCGGTTTCAACCATCGACTCGATCACCAGATTGCGACGCTCCAGCGCGCGCTCGGGATGCCGATAGGGCGAAAGACGGCTGGGCGCCTGGATCAATCCGGCTAGCAGCGCGGCTTCCGGCAGAGTGATATCTTTCAGATCTTTGTTGAAATACGACCGTGAACCCTCGGCCAGACCCGAGATGGTGAACGATCCGCGCTGTCCCAAATCGACGCGATTGGCGTAGAACTCGAAAATTTGTTGCTTGGAGAATTTCTGTTCCAGCTCCACCGCGATCAGCATTTCAATCAGCTTGCGCTTGAAGGTTTTCTCCGGGGTCAGAAAAAATGCCCGCGACAGCTGCATAGTAATCGTCGAACCGCCCTGCTGATGGCGCCCATGGGTGAAATCGATCCAGGCGGCCTCGGCCAGACGCATGAAATTGACGCCGCTGTGCTGAAAGAAGCGGCGATCTTCGATCGACGTCACCGCTTGCACCACGACTTTGGGAATTTCGTCGTACTTTACCAATTGACGCTTGGAGCGCTGCTCGGCGTCGAACAGCGAACCCAACATCTGCGGCTCGAGTTCATAGGCGGCGAGGTCGCCGGTAACGCGGCTGTGGATAGTCGAAACCACCCCGTCAGCGACGGTGATGGTGGCCGGTTCGGGACTGTGGTAAGACTCGGGGCCGGGCAGCACTTCAATCGAGCCGCCATGCAGACGAAAACTGCCGAGCGAAGATTCGTTGTCGTTTTCGCCATAGCCGGCGTGACGCAAATTCGCGGCAATTTCAGAGACGGTCGCCTTGCTCCCGACCCTCACCACCTGCGGAGCGGCGAAAATCTTCGCGGAAGTGGCAAACGCCGGACCACGGAAGCGCTGCTCGATGATGCGGTCGTACTTTACATACCAGTAGGCAAAAAAGCCGACCACCAGAAGCGCTGCCGAGAGAAAGCCGAGCAGGGCAAAACGCATGATGGGGTCACGCAGCGACCGGCGGCTCTTGCCGCGGCCTTGATTGCGGCCTTCGTCGTTCTGCCCGCCGTTTCGACCTCTCGGGATTTTCAGCTTAATGGCCATGGAAAGAGCTGTGCATCATGCAAAAGAGCAATTCTTGGTCCGAACCGATCTTGGAGCCACAGGTGTGTTTCTTATTGATTCTAAATCACCAGACAACCCCTACAGCTATTTGGATGCGTGTCAAACCATGGACGGGGTGTGGGTGGGGCAGTTTCCGATGCGGCCCCACGAATCGACGGGAATCCGAACCCAGACAATTTGGGTCGAGGGCGCTAAGGCCTGGTTACATCCACAATACCAGCTTTACCCGACTGTCCTCATCCATGGCAACGAAATGTGCGTATCATTATTTGTATGGGGCAATTTGTATGGGAACAATTCTGGCCAAGTGAGTTCTGTTTTAGTCGTAGGGGAGAGACCATGAAAACCATACTTATAATCGCCGTTCTTGCGTCGTCTGCTTTTGCCGCTGACCAAGCGACGGTCGCGGCGGCGGAGTCGGCCTGTGGTCCGAGCAATATTCAATTCGACGTCAAAACTGACAAAGGCCAGCATCCGACGGCCCTGGCGCAAGATGGGAAGGCGCTGATCTATGTGATTGAGGTCTTCGAGAAACCCGGAAACCAATTGGCCAAGCCGACTACAAAGGTAGGACTGGATGGCAACTGGGTGGGGGCAAACAAGGACAATTCCTATTTTTTCTTCTCCGTCAATCCGGGCGACCATCATTTATGCATGGCTTGGCAATCGACCCTCAAACAATATTCCAAGCAAGTGGCGTTGACCAGTTTCTCCGCCGAATCTGGCAAAGCCTATTACTTCACGGCACGAATCATCGAGCATGATGAAGGACGCGGTGCTTGGTTCACGGTTGACTTGGGGCCGGTAAATAGCGACGAAGGACAGCTGCTCGTCGCGTCTTCCGCATTCAGCACCTCTCACCCGAAAAATTGACGGTGCCCGCCAGATTCTCGCCCTCGTCGGGGAAATGCAGGCGAGCCTCCCACCCCCAGCCAAATCATGTGCTGCGTAAAAACTACAGCGTAAACCATTACTCGCATGTGTCTCTTCTGCCACAAAACCCATCAGCATTATCAATGACTTGTGAGGCCAGCTCGCCATAAAGCCTGACTGTCGGTCACTAAAATCTTTGACCGAGGCCCGTTTCTTCGCCTTTTGTGCGCCAGGTCCTCCCTCGAAGTACGTCTGAAGATGTACATCATTATACGTACAATTATGCATGAACAAAGTGTTTCACGTGAAACATTGTACGTACAAACTCGGCGGGGTAGGGAGGGTGGCCGGACGCCTCCAGGGGAACCGTTATTTCTGGTAAACCGTAGGCTGCGGACCCTTCTCCAGCGACTGGCGATCCCAGATCATGCCTTCGCGGTTGTAGCTGGCGAGTTCGAAGTCCTGGGTAAGTTCGAGCGCGTCGGTAGGACAGGCATCCTCGCAAAGCCCGCAGAACATGCAGCGGCTCAGGTCATAAGTAAAGTGCACGAGCTCTTTGCGCCGCGTCTTCTCATTACGTTCGCTGGTCACCACGATCAGGTTCTCCGGACAGGCCAGCGCGCACAGGTCACAGGAAATGCAGAGCGTCTCCTCCGTATCCGGATTGACGTTCAGCCGCGGCGCGCCCCGGTAGCGCTCCGCTACCTGCGGCCGCTCCAGCGGATACTGCTCGGTGTAGATTTCCTTGGGATGCTGATAGCGGAACGTCACCCCAAGTCCCTGGGCCAGGTCCACCAGAAACACTTTGCGCAAAAAGTCGGCAATTGCCATAACCCGCATAGAATATCACTGACCGCACAATGCCGGTAGCAGATGAGTCACAGAAAACTACCACTAGAGAAAAAGACCAAGGCATCCGCCAAGCTTTCCTCGGACGAGCATTCCTCCGACGAGCTGTGGATGGAAGAAGCCCTCCGCTCGGCCCAGCGCGCTCTGGAGGCGGGCGAAGTGCCGGTGGGAGCGGTCGTAGTGTGCGCCGGCCGCATCGTTGGGCGAGGATGGAATCGCAACCTCACCGACAACGACCCAACCGCGCACGCGGAAATCGTGGCCCTGCGCGAGGCGGGACGAAACCTAGGTAATCACCGCCTCGGCGACTGCGAACTGTTTGCTACAATTGAGCCGTGCGCCATGTGCGCCGGAGCAGCGGTTCATGCCCGCCTCCGCCGCCTGGTCTACGGAGCCGATGACCCGAAGGCGGGCGCCGTCCATTCGATTCTGCAGGTGGCGAATCATCCCAGCCTGAATCATCAAATGGAGATCCGGGCTGGCGTACTGGCAGGACGTTCAGCGGAACTGGTGCAAGAGTTTTTCAGGAAGCGTCGTTAGTGGAAGGGCCTGGCACAGCCGTGCCGCCCGAGACCAGGAAAGACCCGGGCTCTAGCCCCTGAGGGCGAGACGCTTCGACTGACAGGCTGCTGTTCGGAGAGGTGCGTGAGTGGTTGAAACGATCCGCCTCGAAAGCGGACATACCTTAACGGGTATCGTGGGTTCAAATCCCACCCTCTCCGCCATACTTTCAATTACTTGAGACTGGCTCCGTGCCGCTTCCCGTGCCGTTAAGTGCCCGTCCCGCTACCTTGCCGCTTGCTACGACGCGCAAGAGATCGTACCGATGAATTGTGGGTAGAGGAGCCCGAGGGCAGTTGTGTCCAGCGCCTCCGTTTGCTAGGTTGGCGTACATGCCGCCGCTTGCGCCCGAACAACTCAGCAGAACCATTGAGACTCTCTACCGCTCGGAATCGGGCCGGGGCCTGGCGACGCTCGTGCGCCTGCTCGGAGACCTGGACCTCGCCGAAGAGTCGATGCACGAAGCCTTCGCTGCCGCATTGGACACATGGCCGAAGACCGGCATTCCGGACAAGCCACGCCCGTGGCTGATTTCAACGGCACACTTCAAGGCTATAGACGCTATGCGCAGACGCGCGCGCTTCGATGGAGCACAAAGAGATCTTGTTGCCCATATGGAATCGCGCGCCAACGACGCTTCCGGCAAAGATGAAGAGACGGGGGATGAGGAGATCGAGGATGATCGCTGCGCCTGATTTTTACCTGCTGTCATCCATCTCTGGCGCCGGAAGCGCGTGTTGCGCTCACCTTGCGTGAGGTGTGCGGGCTGACAACGGAGGAAATTGCCCGGGCATTTCTGGTTACGCCGGCGACGCTGGCGCAGCGTATTGTGCGCGCCAAGGCAAAGATCCGGGAGACACCGATTCCGTACGAGGTGCCGACGCCGCAGGAATTGCCGGAGGGACTGGGCGCGGTGCTTCAGGTCATCTATCTCGTCTTTAACGAGGGTTATTCGGCTGCGGCGGGAGCGGAAGTAACGCGGGCCGAACTCACCGGCGAAGCGATTCGACTAGGCCGGTTGCTGGCGGAACTCCGTCCAGAGCCGGAAGGCGTTTTTCCGGAAATCATGGGGCTGCTTTCCCTGATGTTGCTGCAGGAATCCCGTCGCGCCGCGAGAACCTCTCCGACCGGAGAGCTGATTTTGCTGGAGAACCAGGATCGCTCGCTCTGGAACCGGGAGCAGATCGCGGAGGGAGTGGCATTGCTGGAGAAAGCCCTGAAGTGCGGGCAGAAGTCCCGACGCTCCGGCTCCTACACACTGCAGGCTGCGATTGCGGCGGTTCATGCGGAGGCGGAATCGGTCGCTGCCACCGACTGGAGCCAGATTGTTGCGCTTTACGATCGATTGCTACAAATTCAGCCTTCGCCAGTTGTACAGCTAAATCGTGCCGTGGCCATTGCCATGCGCGATGGTCCAGAGGCCGGTCTGGCGCATATCGACGCGGTGTTGGAACATGGCGAATTGGCAAATTATTACCTGGCGCATTCCGCCCGTGCAGATATGTATCGCAGGCTCGGCAGGACAGCTGAGGCTCGGGCGTCTTATGAGAAGGCGCTGGCGCTGACCCAACAGGAACCGGAGAGGCAATTCCTGCAAGAGCGGATTCGGCAGTGGAAATAAAAATTGGGATAGCTGTCGATTTTCCGTCTCCCCAACGACTATAGGACAAAAGAACGATGAGCTACGGTTCCTGAGTGAACAGGAAACGAGTCATCGGAAACAAGCCACAGGAAACAAGCCACAGAAAAAAGGAGAAGTCATGCCACAGTATCTAGTTGCTGTCTACCACCGCGACGACTACGATCCGTCCGTCGAAACCGAAGCGATGATCGAAAAGATCCACGCGCTCAACCGCGAAATGATTGCTGCCGGCGCCAGGAAGTTCGCCTGCGGCCTTTCCCCGGCCGGCAAAGCCAAGTCGCTGCGGGTCCAGCCCGACGGCAAGGTGCTCGTCACTGACGGGCCGTACACCGAGACCAAGGAGCACATGGGCGGTTTCTGGATCCTTGAAGCCGCTGATCTGGACGAGGCGCTGGCGTGGGCGCGCAAGGGTGCCGTCGCCTGCCGCGCGTCGGGCGAGGTGCGCGAGATTCTTTTCAACCCGGACCCGAAGGGAGCAACGAAATAGTCTCACCCGCCGCGGCTTCGGAATATGCACCGTCTTGACCATGGGATGAACGAGCCAGCGCGAAGCTACGCTGCTGGCTCCCACCCGGAAGGAAGAGGAGAAGAACAATGAAATACGTCTGTTTCGGATACTACGACAAAGGCAAATTCGAGGGCATGACCGCGGCTGAACAAAACGCCATGTTCGACAAATGCTTTGATTACGATGACCATCTTCGGGCCAACGGGCATTGGGCCGGTGGAGAAGCGCTTCAGCCTGCGGAGACCGCCCTGACCCTGTACTGGAAAAACGGCAAAGTCGCAACCACGGACGGCCCCTATGCGGAAACCAAGGAACAACTCGGCGGCATACTCGTCCTTGAGGCGCGGGACATGAATCATGCTGTGCAGCTCATGACGCAGCATCCGGCCCTGAAGTACGGCAACGTTTTCGAGATTCGTCCGGCGGCGGACATGAACGAGATCATGAAGGCAAGCGAGCAGCGACGGCGACAGGTCGTTGCACCCTGAAGACGGTTCTAGTTTGTCACGGACGGAATCGACAAAGCGCTGGCACGCGGAAAGAAAACCTCGGCCAGCGCTGCAGCGATTTCCCGCAGCGCGAACTGTAAACCATTGCCAACAGGCCAAATCGCTCAGCGAGAGCCATCTCTGTCTCGACTGCAAGTTGCCGCTAGCCGTCGTACCTCCCAGCCCGAACCGAACAAGACGAAGCAATGTATCAAACACACCCCCACGATCCGGGCTCATGATCATGGCACTGCGAAGGGCGATCTTGCGAGTATTCGGTGTCACAGCGTCGAAGAAAGCCGTCTCCCAGCTAGTGGCAACATCAATACTGAAACGCTATTTGGCAGGCGCATTCGGTTCGTTGTCACCGATTTGCCCCATCTGCTCATCCATCGGTCGGTCAAGGGCATGACGGTAAATCGTCGCGGTACTTGCGTTCATCCACAAGCGGGGCGGATGAGCACACTGACCAATTGCTTGACCTAGCAAGTGCGTCGTCTGAACTCGGGATTCTTTAATCGCCCTACGATTTGCCGGAGTGTATCGACAGTCTACGCTTCTGCCCGCAAGATTCATGAGTACATCCGCATTTTCCAGTTCGGATGTCCAGTCACCCACATGCTCTCCATCCCATTTCGCAACACGCCACATCGCTGGAACGCCTGCCCTGCGGCAGTTTACTGTGACATGATTCTGCGACCTCGTATAATTGTGAGGATATGAACAGAATGCTTCGTGTTCAGTGCTCCATGCTTGCCGCAGTCCTTCTGCTTTCCGAAGCTCAAGCGCGAGCGTCCAATGAACAAGTTCCTGTCATTCAGGGCGGTGCAGGTCCTTGTTCCCTCGAACTTACGGTCAGGGGCGCTGACGGAAAACCCGTTTACGCGGCGACGGTCAAGGTTCACATCAAGTATGGCTTTGGTGGAATGCGGAGGCTCGATCTTGAGGCTGGAACCAACTCGGAGGGGAAGGTGAAGTTTGCCGGACTTCCCGACCGGGTACAGCGACCTCCACTTGAATTTCACGCATCGAAGGATGATTTCATGGGCACCGGGTTGTTCGATCCGTCAGCCGAGTGTCAAGCCCGACATGACATCACGTTGGAGAAGTCGCAAGCGCCGGACCACTGACGTGCGCTTCAATCCCACTTGCTTTTCATGCCCCTCCGTTCTTTCTACCTATTGATGTCGTGCGACATGGGGCGGCGCACTGGGTTCCCTGCGGGCCGGTTCGTTCCTTCCATCGCTCGACGTTAACGTCCATGGCGAGAAGCCACAGGGTCAGTGATCGTTCGCCGAGAACGTCAGACACTACCTGGTCCCTGAGATGCCGCCACTTGCTAACCGGAGAAAACACCGGCAAGGTTTCCGGGGTTGACGGTACACTATCGCGGGAGAAATCATGCCACGCTGCCGAACGTGCAAGTCCGAGCTGCCCATTGCTGGCCGATTTTGTTCCGCCTGCGGCGCGCCGGTGGGCTCCGATGACGCTACGCTGACCGCGCTTTCCGACGCGGCGGAAGCCGTCGCCCCTCCCACCGGCTCCGATGACATGCCAACCGTCGAAGTCGGGCTCGCCGACTCACCGCGGCCACGGCGCCCTGCCTCTTCGTCATCCACCACTCGTACACGGAGTTCTTCGGCCTTTGCTTTGAACGAAGGCCGCTTTCTTCCCGGACGGCTCATTGCCAGCCGCTATCGCATTATTGCCTTGCTTGGCACAGGAGGCATGGGTGAGGTCTACCGCGCTGACGATTTGACTCTTGGCCAGCCGGTGGCGCTGAAGTTTCTCCCAGAAGAGGCATCGCGTGACGAGGGCCTACTTGATCGCTTCCGCAACGAAGTCCGCATCGCCCGCCGTGTATCGCATCCCAATGTTTGCCGCGTCTACGATGTTGGAGAAGTTGATGGCAATACGTTCTTCACCATGGAGTACGTCGACGGCGAAGACCTCGCCTCGCTGCTGCGGCGCATTGGACGACTGCCGCAAGACAAGGCTCTCGACATTGCCCGTCAGCTTTGCGCCGGTCTCGCCGCCGCCCACGCCAAAGGAATTCTGCATCGCGATCTGAAGCCTGCCAACATCATGCTCGACGGACGCGGCCAGGTCGTCATCAACGACTTTGGTCTCGCCGGACTAAGCGACGAAATCCGCGGCGCGGAGATTCGGAGCGGCACCCCAGCCTACATGGCGCCGGAGCAACTCGCCGGCAAGGAAGTCACGGCGCAGAGCGACATCTATGCTCTCGGTTTGGTGCTGTACGAGATTTTCACTGGCAGGCGCGCCTTCACGGCCGAGGCGCTGACATCTCTTGTCCGCGGAGGTGAAACCTCGACCCCAAGCAAACCATCCTCGGTGGTCAAAGACCTCGATCCCGCCATTGAGCTCGTCATCCTCCGCTGTCTAGAGGCCGAACCGCGCATGCGTCCGAAATCAGCGCTCAGCGTGGCCGGAGCGCTACCAGGAGGTGACCCTCTGGCCGCTGCGCTGGCAGCGGGCGAAACGCCCTCGCCAGAAATGGTCGCCGCCGCCGGAGAAACCGCAGGCCTGCCACATAAAATCGCCGTTCCCTGCCTCGCTGTCATTCTTCTGGGTTTGATCGGCGCAGTTGTGCTGACCATCGGCCATAGCGCTCTTGACCAGATGGGTGTCCAGTTGCCACCGGAAGTGCTGACGCAAAAAGCGAGAGAGATCATTGCGCGATTCGGATATGCTGCCAAGCCCGCCGACAGTTTCTACGACTTCGCCTACGCCGGGGACTTTACGAAGTACGTGGAGGCGCATGACAAACCGCGTCCCGACTGGGATCAAATTTTGCACGGGCGGCCTTCGCTGCTCGAGTTTTGGTATCGGCAAAGCCCGGAACCGCTGACCGCTTCCGAGTTTCACAACTTCCCGCTGATGACGCCCGGAATAGTGGAGCAGAACGATCCACCGCGGACAACGAGTGGGATGATCCGCGCCGAACTGGATCACAAGGGCAGGTTGACCGAGTTCGAGGCCATGCCGCCGGAGGTACTCACTCCGTCCACCACTTCTCCGCCTCCCTTCGACTGGAATCTGCTCTTTGCCGCCGCCGACCTCGATCCAGCCCAATTCCGATCGGTGCAACCGACGTGGAATTCGCTGTCATCGTTTGACACGCGTGCAGCCTGGGCCGGGAAGTGGCCGGGCACCGATCGCGCGTTGCGGATCGAGGCCGCCGCGTTCCAGGGCAGGCCGGTCTTCTTCCGGTTGATCAGCGATTGGACCGAACCTCCGCGTATGCAAGGTAAACCGGATTCCCCCGCGCAAAAGGCTGCCCAGATCACGGCTCTTGTCGTTGCGCTTGCCGGACTTCTGACCATGATCTGGTTTGCGCGGCGCAATTACCGCCAGGGCCGGGGAGACCGGCAGGGATCGATGCTGCTGGCGAAAGTTGTCTTTGGTTTGATGATCCTGCTGTGGTTGTTCCGCAGCCATCTGACACCCGGATTCGAAATCCTCATGCCGATGCTGCTGGCGATCAGCACTGCTCTATTTCTGTCCGGATTGACATATACGATGTATCTCGCGCTCGAACCTGCCGTACGGCGCCATTTTCCGCAAGCCATCATTTCCTGGAGCCGTCTGCTCACCGGCCGTGTACGAGATTCGTTGGTCGGACGAGATGTGCTGTTTGGCGTTACGCTCGGTGTGGTTTGGATCGTCGTTTTCAAAACCAATCAGTTCATCCTGTGGCAAATGGGTGGCGCGCCCGATCTCTACAACTCCGACTTCTTGCTCGATACGCGCCGCGCCCTCGGGGCGTGGTTGTCGCAGTTTCCCAACGTTCTGCTCGGAACCTTGCAGTTCTTCGGAATCTTTCTTGGCGCGAAAGCATTGTTCAAGAGGGATTGGCTGGCGACCATCATGGTTGTCGCCTTTTTTGTCGGGATTCGCCTTCCGGGATCGAGTCACCTCGTAATTAACGGCGTAACCCTGATCATCGTGTATCTCATTTTGGCTTTGATCGTATACCGTTTCGGGTTAATTGCACTTGCCTGCGGCATGTACACGGTCGAGCTCATTCAAAGCGTCTCGTTTACGGGAGACATTTCCGCCTGGCATTTCGGCATGACGATGTTCTGTCTGCTTAGCGTGGTTGCCTTGGCAGCGTGGGGTTTCTACTATTCGCTCGCACCGGCCGCCGACGACGCGTGACGAGAATGAAGTTGGTGTTCGCCACCGGAACGCACACGTAGAAAATCTGGAATGAATGGGATACTTGCCCTACGATGCATCGCGGCTCGCGAGGATGGGCCAACTCGATGTGACATTTCCGCAGTCGGGAACTCAAAGGGAACGTTGTCGAAACCAGCCGATTACACTCGGGAAACTGTCTGCCCTTGATGAACCACCTTGCTTTGCGGAGGGCATATCTCCCACGCAGGCAGCCGACCCTGCGAGGTCGTCGCGGCTACCACTGCTGGGGGCCTCGCCTCAGAAACGGACGTGTGGAGGTGATGTGGTACTTGCATACCGTCTCGCCAATCCGAACCTGAACGGTGGTGCCATCCTTATTGATGTGCGCCGGGTACGCCGCTCCGATCTTTGCTTCAGCACACCAGTCCGGTGAAATGTACACCGTACGCTCGATCTGTATCTCCGTCACGATCTCACCCACGTGCTGCCCGCGAGCAACATCGACGTGGGCAATTAGCGGATAGGTCACAGCGGCCAGCAGCAGCATCCAGAGGTTCATCGTGTCCTTGTGATGTAATCAGCCTATTACGTCGACGGAGAATTGGCCCTCCCGGGTTAATGAGTGCAATTGATTCCATAACAATGTCGGCTCCCACGCCCGGATAGACTTTGGTGGTGCCAACCAACCAAGGCCCGGGAGAAAGGAGCCGAACATGCTGATTATTAGGATGTGATTATCACCCGGTTCCAATAAATTGCGTTTGCGGATACCGACACCGGCGAGTTAGAAGAACGGCGGCTGGAGCACCGGGAGGAAGCGGAAAAGTTTTATCGCGATCTGGGAGCCCAAGGGGCAAGCGTGCGCGTGGGGATGGAAGCGAGTGGGCACGCTCGCTGGTTTGAACGACTGCTGTCCGAGCTGCGATTTGAGCTGTGGATCGGAGACGCCGAGATCGGTGGATCCCGGCTTTGTTGACCCCACTTCTGATGCTCGACACAAAATAGTCGCACCATTGTGAGAAAGCCCGATAGAACGTAGGTATTCACTCGGGTGGGAGCAGGTTAGGCGGCAGATGCTTGTGCAATATGAAGCTTGGCTGCCATTTTTACCAGCGCGGCGAGAGAGTCGGCTTTCATCTTCTGCATCACCTGGCCACGATGAGCCTTTACCGTGATCTCGCTAATGCCGAGTTCCCCACCAACCTGTTTGTTCAAGAGGCCGGAGACGACCAACGTCATAACCTGCCGTTCGCGAGGAGTAAGCGAGGCGTAACGGTCCCGGAGTTCGTGCATTTCCGTGTCATGTGAGAGAGCGAGGCGACTTCGTTCAAGGGCTTGCCGGACGGCACCCAACAATACCTCGTCATTAAAGGGCTTGGTTAGAAATTCGACGGCCCCCGCCTTCATGGCCTGGACTGTCGTAGGTACATCGCCGTAGCCCGTGATAAAGATGATCGGCATGTCCTTCCGTTCAACGGCAACGCGCTTCTGCAATTCGAGACCGTTGAGGCCGGGGAGAGAAATGTCGAGCAGAAGACAGCTCGGAACCAGCGCTCGCGGTCTATCGAGGAATTCCCCTGCGGACGCGAAGGTTTCTGGCTGCCACCCTTGGGTCTGAAGAAGGAGTTCCAGAGACTCGCGCACAGAGATGTCGTCGTCAACAATGAACACGATGGGCATGGCAGCTGACATTGGTAATGCCCCCATTTCGCAACCTGTTGTGCACGCTGAATTCATTGTATTCCCCTAGAGATTGACCGTAAAATCCTCAAATGGCTTGCAGCGACGTCTTGATGGCCGCAAGCAGAGCCGTGTCACTGAATGGCTTGAGCAGAAACCCCGCTGCGCCTTGCTTGAGCATTCGAGCACGAATAGTCTCATCTCTCTGGCCGGTGATGAATATAATCGGGATCGCTTGTCCGCGACGCTTCAGTTCCTGTTGAAGTTCGGGTCCAGTCATGCCCGGCATAGCGATGTCGAGGATCAGGCAGCTGGTCTCATCGACACAACCGGATGAGAAAAACTCTTCCGCTGACGAAAAAGCTCGAGCCGCAAAGCCGAACTCCCTAAGCAGGTCGGGCAACGAGTCGCGCACCGAATCATCATCATCAACTACGGATAGAAGCGGACGTTCGCTGCCGCTCCTGCCCTTAGGGGACTCCATGACAAAACAATGCAGCATTCAATGAGGCACGTCCATTGTACTTTGGTATTGGTATTGCTATTGGTTTTGTTTCGGTTGCGAGAGTGTTTCGAGGAATACAGTTCTCCTGGCGTTCGCATGTCTATTCGCTGATATCTCCTCGGAGATGCTCAACCCGATCCTACCGATTTTCCTCATACAGGTACTCCATGGAAGCGGAAGTGTCGTCGGCGTGGTGGAAGGCATCGCACAAATAGCCCTGGGCCACGAGCCTCGGATAGAACCATGGTTGCCTCTGAAGCAACCCGTCTCGATTGCCGCTCTCTCAAACTCGATCGCATCGTCACCAGGGCAGCCAAACTCACGAGAATGGACAACAAGCCAAACCTCTCCAGAGAAGTGGAACTACAGTGGGCTGGATCTCGAGAAAGAACCTCGACACTCCGGTCGAGGCGGAGTTTTTTCCTTGACATCCCGTTTTATAGAACTCATTGACATCTAACTGAGAGCACTCTGCTGTTCCTCCTGGACCGAGCGGATTTGATTGGTTGAAGTCAAACGATAGCGTCGGGATTTAAGTAATCCTGGAATAGAGCCCGACAATTTTGAGTATGAGTATGGTCTAGCTCTGGATCTGGAGCGAAACGATCATAGTCATGTTCTCAAACAGCAGCCTGACCTCAAGACCAGGAGAGTCTGCGGGGGAGTGCAGATTATAGTCGTCGCCGGTAATCACGGTTGGCGGGGAAAGCATGCAGCCTTCCGACAAGCCGGAAATCTTGTTCTTGAAGTTGCCCGCCACCATATTGGCGATTTCACCGAGCGCGTCCGGCATCTGGGGGCCAACTTTGTGCAGTTCGACGCCCAGCATCTTGGAGGTCATGAGCGCGGCCGCCCTCCCCTCGCAGCGCACACTGAGCACGCCGCAGAGATGCCCCGCCAGTCCCACCATCGCGGTAACGTCCATGTCCGTCTCTTCGACGATGCTCGGTCCGGTCAGTTGGCAGCTCAGCATGAACTCGAATACTTCCCGCGCCGCCAATTCCAACAGTGGAATCCAGTTTTCGCGGCTCCCGTCGATCGCATTCATCTCATTTGCCGATTTCATGATTTCCCTCCCAGAACCGGGACGACATGTTCCCTTACTTGATCCGGCGTGAAGGGCTTGCGGAAGTAGCCGCGAGCCCGTCTAGACCCTTAGACCCATAATCGGCGGAAAAATGGAAAGCCTTCAGAGAAGCTCCTTTGGGTATGCGGTAGAGTTTGGTGCGCGAAATTCCAGCCGCGCGGGGAACGGTCCATCACCCCTAATTGATCAGTTGTTGGCGTAACACGATCGCGATTCGCGCCCGGAGTGGGCGGTAACCGTAACTGAGGTTACGAGATTGCGAGCGGTTGTTTCTGGCGGAGAACCGGGTGAATGGTAAGAGCGCTTGCGTGAAGCGCGTCCCCGCACTCCCATGGTTCGTCTGCTCACAGCACTCTCGCCCTCTTAAAGTAATCATGTGTCCCTGCCGATGAGATTTGGATACGCGGGCACATCTTTGATTATTTGCCACGATTGTTTTTCGCCGCAAACGCCAGTGAAGAGCAGACCGGTTACGAGAGGTTCAGAGTGAGCCAAAGCACTGCTTTGGAGATCGGTCTTTGCAACGAAACGCGAGTTCTCTTCGTGGATGACGAACCATTGGTGCTAGAAGGGTTGCGACGTTCCGTCTACTCGGAGTTTGTCGCCGACCTGGCAGGCGGTGCTGAAGAGGGCCTGGCAAAGCTGAGAGAGGGCGGACCGTATCCAGTCGTGGTGTCGGATATGCGCATGCCGGGCATGGACGGGGCGAAGTTCCTGGCGACGGTGCGCACCGTTTCGCCGGATTCCATCCGTGTGATGCTGACCGGCGCCAGCGATATGGAAGCCGCCGTGAGAGCTGTGAACGAGGGACAAATTTTCCGTTTTCTCACGAAACCCGTGACCTCGAAAACACTTCTGGCCACGCTGCGCGCATGCGTCGTACGGTACCGCGACGCACTCCTCGAGAAAGACCAACTGAAGATCGCGGTTGCAGCCTTGGAGCAACTGGATTTGGGGACGCTCACTGCCTTAGCCCGCGCGATTGACGCGAAATCGACGTGGACCGCGGGCCACTCCGAGCGGGTGACAATTCTGGCTCTCAAGATCGGGCATGCCATGGGTCTACCGGACAAGAGTTTGGAGATCATGCACCGCGGAGGGTTGCTGCACGACATCGGGAAAATCGGTACTCCTCTGGCCATTCTGGATAAGCCAGGCGCGCTCGAACCTGAGGAAATCCAGATCATGCAGGACCATGTGAAAATTGGAGTTCGTATCCTCGAACCCATCGCGTGTTTCCGCGAAGCTTTGCCCATGGTTGCCCAACATCACGAATGGCTCGATGGGTCTGGTTACCCGGCAGGCCTGGCGGGCGAGAATATCAGCTTGCACGCGCGCATTCTTGCCGTTGCCGATTGCTATGACGCGATCGTCTCCGATCGGCCCTACCGAAAAGGACTTCCGAAGCAACAAGCGCTTGAAATACTGATGCGGAGATCGGGAACCCAATTTGACCCGATAATCATCGAGGTGTTTACCCGATTGAGCGGCGCTGACCAGCTTGCGTGAACGACAACGACGAAGCGTGCCAACAGAATCTTGCCACTCACGGCCAAGGGGCAAACGACACTGGGCGGACGAAAGGTAGGACCGCTTAGGCGGCTTCGCTCAAGTTGGATCGCCTCCGTGCCGACTATCTCAATGACGGCAGCTAGCAGCGGCCGGTCCGCATTTCTGCCCCGGACTAGGAGAGCGCTTGAATTCCACTTCCAACCTTACGCCGGAGCTCTTGACGACCTGCGTGGGACCGGCCGATGGTCCGCCGGGATATGCGCACCTTTTCAAGTCGATCTTCGAGTGCTCTGCTGCGGGCATGTTGGTTTTGAACGCTAACGGCCGATGTGTCTCGGTCAACCAAGCCTTTTGCGATCTGATTGGCTATACCGCCGAAGAAGTCCTGGCCAGCAACATGCCAGATATCACTCATCCGGAAGATGTCGCTTTGAGCATGCAAGCGCTGCGACGTTTGATAAGCGGAGAAGCGAATGGCTTCCAGATAGAAAAGCGATACAACCACAAGAGCGGGCAGCCGGTATGGGTGCTGCTCACCGTGACCCTGATCCCGCGACCCGATCTCCTCCCGTCTGATTTGGCCGTGGGAGTGGTTCACGATATCAGCCAGCGCAAGGCTGCGGAAGAAGCTCTGCAGCATAGCGATGCGCTGTTTCGAACCATCGCTGAAAACGCGGGCGACCTGATTCTGATCGTCGATTACCCCGAGACAAATACGCTCTACGTCAGCCCCGCGTACCAGAAGCTTCTGGGATATTCCCTCGACGAACTTCAAAAGCGCAACGCCCTGACGCTGGTGCACCCTGACGACCTGCCACTCATTCGCCAGGCAACCGAGGCAATGGTCCATGAGGGAACGAACGGAGTTATAACGGAACTGCGTTACCGTCACAAGAGCGGCCATTGGCATTATGTGGAGGCTCATGGCTGCGCCGTGCGGAACCATGCCGGCGACCTGGAACGCATCGTCGTGATTTCGCGCGTGATTGACGACCGAATCCTTGCCCGGCAGAAGCTGGCAGAGCGGGAAGAGAGACTTCAACTGCTGCTCGATTCCACCGCCGAGGCCATTTTTGGCGTGGATTTGAACGGCAACTGTACCTTTTGCAACCAGGCTCTCTTGCGGATGCTGGGCTACCAGGATGCCAGCTGCTTGCTGGGAAAAAACATGCACCAGGTCATTCACCACAGCCATGCCGATGGTTCCGCCTATCCGGCGGAAGAATGCTTCGTCTATCAGGCGTACCGAACGGGCAGCGTTATGCACGTTGACGATGAAGTCGTGTGGCGTGCCGATGCCACCTGCCTTCCCGTCGAATATTGGTCTCACCCGGTGAAACATGAGGGGGAGATGGTGGGCGCAATGGTGACGTTCGTAGATATTTCGGAAAGAAAAGCGTCTCAGGGGGCACTGCGCCGAGCGCACGAAGAAGCGGAGCTATTTATCAACTCGGTGCCGTCGATTCTCATCGGAATCAGCCGGGATTCACGCATCCAACGCTGGAATTTAGCGGCGGCGCAGGTATTTGGTCTGGCTGCGGTCGAGGTGGCTCACAAGCCCCTGGCTAACTGCGGCATTCAATGGGCGCGCGCGGACATGAAAGTTGAGATTGATTCCTGGTGTGCGGGCCGGGAATCGCGGCGCATCGACGCGCTCCCGTTCGTGATCCACGACGAAACGCGTTTCCTCGGACTTACCTTGAATTGGATTAGTGCACCCGAGGAAAAAATCGATGAGCTGTTGATTATTGGATCCGATGTGACCGACCGCGAGATTCTGGGACAACAGTTGCGGCAGGCGCAGAAACTGGAGGCGATCGGACAATTGGCGGCTGGAATTGCGCACGAAATCAATACTCCCATTCAGTACGTCGGTGATAACACCCGATTTTTGCAGGAATCCTGGCCGTCGTTCCACGCCTTGTTCACGCTTACAAAGGAGATGCAGCAGCAAGCCACGCCGGGGCCGATTTCGCCGCAGACGCTGGAGCGCCTCGATGCCCTGGCTCAGGGAGCCGACTTCGAATACCTGCAAACCGAGATTCCCCACGCCATTGAGCAGTCCCTGGAAGGCATTCAGCGAGTGGCCAAGATCGTACGTGCCATGAAGGAGTTTTCACATCCCGGATCGGAAGAAAAGAAGGCAATTGACATCAACCAGGCGATCGAGACCACCATCACAGTGGCGCGCAATGAGTGGAAGTATGTTGCCGACATGGAAACACATTTTGATCCCGACCTACCCTTGGTGCTCTGCCACGCGGGCGAGTTCAACCAGGTGATTCTCAACCTCCTGATCAATGCCGCACAAGCGATTGCACCGGCCACGGGAGACAGTTCTCAGGCCAAAGGAAAGATTGTGGTTTCCACCGTGCGCGACCAAGACTGGGCCGAGATCTCCGTATCTGACACTGGAGTGGGAATACCGGAAGCTTCGCGCTCGCGGATATTTGAGCCGTTCTTCACCACCAAGCCGGTGGGGAAGGGCACGGGACAAGGATTGGCCCTGGCCCACACCGCGATCGTGAGGCGGCACGGAGGAAAGATATGGTTCGACTCTGAACTGGGAAAGGGAACCACATTCTACATTCGGATCCCAATTGCGAAACCGGCGGAGGGGTAATCATGGCCAAACGAATCTTGTTTGTTGATGACGAACCCATGTTGCTGACTGGGCTGAAGCGCAGTCTGCGCCCTATGCGCGCGGAATGGGAAATGGTTTTTGCGGCAGGCGGCGACGAAGCCCTGGCGGCAATCGACCGGCAGGCCTTCGACATCATTGTTACCGACATGCGAATGCCGGGAATGGACGGAGCGCAGTTGCTGGAAGAAGTACAGAAACGCTCGCCTCAGACCTTGCGTATGGTGCTGTCGGGGCAATCGGATCGGGAGACTATTCTGCGCTCGGTCAATCCTGCTCATCAGTTTATTTCCAAGCCCTGCGAAGGCGAAGAGCTGAAGTCGCGGCTGACCCGTGCTTTTGCACTCAAAAATCTGCTGCAGAATCCGGGCCTGCGCGAGTTAGTGACCAAGCTCGATTACCTGCCGAGTCTGCCGCGCGTTTACCTCCAACTGAACGAGGAGTTGCAACGGCCGGAGCCCTCGCTGCAAAAGATCGACGCACTGATTGGAGCTGACATGGCCATGACCGCGAAGATCCTGAAGCTGGTGAACTCCGCTTTCTTTTGCTTGCCATGCGAAATCTCCAGTGCTTCGCACGCCGTCCAAATGCTGGGTCTAGATACGCTGCGGACATTGGTACTCACGGCGCATGTATTCGAACAGTTTCAAAGCCGACTGCTGACCGCGGACGATGTGCAACAGATTTCAGAACACTCCCTGGCCGTCAGCAATAGCGCCCGGAAGATTGCTCGTTTCGAACACGCCGATCAACACATCCAGGATGAGTCTTTCACCGCCGGCCTGTTGCATGATGCCGGCAAGCTCATCCTCGCCGCCACCTTGGGAGAGCAGTACGGAAAGGTGCTGGAGCACAGGGAAAAGGCGGACGTCGGGTTGTATGCGGCGGAATGCGAGCTGCTGGGGTGCAGCCACGCCCAGGTGGCGGCCTATCTGTTTGGCTTGTGGGGACTGCCGAGCACGATTATCGAAGCCGTTGCCTGGCACCATGACCCCGCCGGCAGCTTGAGTGTGAAGTTTTCGCCGCTGGCGGCGGTGCACGTGGCCAGCGCGTATCACGACGAAAAAAGTAGTTCGCCGCTGTGCGACCGAACTCCGGTCGACGCCGCCTTCCTGGCCGGAATCGGTTGTGCGGATCGGGAGAAGGCGTGGCGCAGCCAACTCGATGAGGAAGGGGAACACCATGGCTGAAAAGATTCTTCTAGTAGACGACGATACCAACATCCTGGACGGCTATCGGCGCAGTTTGAGCCGCGAGTTTCTGATGGAGACTGCCCTGGGCGGCGAGCAAGCCCTGAAACTCGCAATGGAGTGCGGACCGTACGCAGTCGTGGTTTCCGACATGCGCATGCCCGGGATGGATGGCGTCCAACTTTTGAGCAGAATCAAGGCCCATTCGCCGGACACTATCCGCGTCATGCTGACCGGCAACGCTGAAATTGGGACGGCCATCACGGCCATCAACGAGGGCAGCATCTTCCGTTTCCTCACCAAGCCTTGCAGCAAGGAAATGATGGCGAAAACCCTCACTGCGGCGCTGCTGCAGTACCGCCTAGTCACGGCCGAACAGCAACTCCTGGAACAAACGCTGAGCGGAAGCATTCAAGTGCTGACCGAAGTACTCAGCCTGGTTAATCCCGCTGCCTTCGGCCGCGCCGAGCGCGCCCGCCGCTACATCCACCACATCGTAACCTCGATGAGGTTGGGAAATCCCTGGCAATACGAGGTTGCGGCCATGATGTCGCAACTAGGCTGCGTCACTCTGGCTCCGGAAACGATCGACGCCGTGTACAGCGGTGAAAAGCTTTCCGCGACCGAGCAGGCGCAATACGACGCACACCCCAGTGTTGCCTACGGTCTGCTTTCGAAAATCCCCCGGCTGGAACCCATTGCGTGGATGATCGAACACCAGAACCGCTCCGCCCCCGAGGTTGGCGAACCCGCGAGGGCGGACATGCGGCTGGGAGCGGAAATACTCCGGCTGACCCTGGCTTATGAAAAGCTCATTCACAAAGGTGCTTCGCGAACCGAAGCGGTACACACTCTGACTCACCAGAACAAGAACTTCAGTCCGGAGTTCTTCGACGCTCTGGTGGCATTGGATCCGAACGCAGAAGAGGGCGAAATTCGAAAGTGCCGAATCGACCTGCTTCTGCCCGGCATGATCATTCAGGACGAAGTCCGCACCGCCGAGGGAGCATTGCTCGTCTCCAAAGGGCAGGAAGTTACTTCCCCGCTCCTTTCCAAGCTCAAGAATTTCCACGCACGGCGCATGATCACCGGGGACGTGACTGTCTCTATGCCAACCACCACGCTTGCTTTCGTGAAAGGCGCCTCGTAGAAGATGGAGATGTCCTTCTGGCGGCGTGGACGAAAGGACACGACCACGAAATGGTGATTCCCGCGAAATCGGGACAGCAGTTCAGCGACAAGTCTTACAGGGGAGAAGAACTCCCTTCCCTAACCGCCGGACAGAACGGCTTAGCCATTCGCCTCACTGACAGTCCCCAATACCTGACACCGCAATAAAGCATTCCCATCGCTAAATCGATGTATACCATGATGAGGTTGGGAGTGAAATCGCTGTTTCCGGCGGTATCGCTCGCGCCCGAAAGGCAGGCCTCAGCGGGGGTGAACCGTTGTATGCTCGTGTCATCCGAGACGTTTGGAGGTGAGATGATGCCCTCTATTTCCCTGAAGGTAAACGGTCACCTTCACACGGTGAACGTCGATCCGCAAACTCCACTGCTGTATGTACTCAGCGACGAACTGCAGTTGCGTGGACCCAAGTTCGGCTGCGGCCTCGCACAGTGCGGAGCCTGCACGGTAATCATCCGAGGACAGGCAGTGCGCTCCTGCGTGATGCCAATCAGCGCAGTGAAAGAGCAAGAGGTCACAACGCTGGAAGGCTTGGGATCTCCGGAAAAACCGCATGCGATTCAGCAAGCGTTTATCGATGAGGGGGCGGCCCAGTGCGGCTTTTGCCTGAGCGGCGTGATGCTTACGGCAAAGGCGCTGCTCGATGAACATCCGAAGGCCACAGATGAGCAAATTCGCGAGGTCATGTCGAATGTGTTGTGCCGGTGTTTTGCCCATACACGGATGATG
>Ga0181532_10000154_pt1 | contig 68606 bp, 60 predicted proteins | sample PEATcosm2014_Bin_33_FD_119768 | JGI IMG/M metagenome (GOLD analysis project Ga0181532, IMG submission 119768) | Peatland microbial communities from MTU Mesocosm Facility, Houghton, MI, USA - PEATcosm2014_Bin11_30_metaG | ecosystem: Environmental > Terrestrial > Soil > Wetlands > Peat | place... | reverse complement strand
TTCGGCAATCCTCTTCTGTTCGGCACTCGTGTAATAAATTCCAGAACGGTAACTCGTGCCTGTGTCGTTGCCCTGGCGGCTGCGCGTAGTAGGATCGTGAATCTGGAAAAAGAATTCGAGCAGCGTCCGGTAGCTCACGACATCTGGGTCAAACACGATCTCAATCGCTTCCGCATGCGTGCCGTGGTTGCGATAGGTCGCGTTTGGAACGTCACCACCGCTATAGCCCACGCGCGTTGAAAGAACCCCGGGCATTTTGCGGATCAAATCCTGCATGCCCCAAAAGCATCCGCCGGCGAGAATGGCGCGCTCTGTAGATGATGTCATGGTGTTTCCTTTCACGATCGCGCGGAAGTAGGCCGAGTGTGCCTCAGTCGACTAGGATCAGCAACGATTTATGTAAACCGGCAGGGACCGTCTAACTTATTCGAGCGCGCTGCCGCCGTCCGCGCGCCACCGACGCCCCCTGCGAGCGATGAGAAGACATCGTGCGCAACATTTTATGTGATGCGGGAGGACTCCGAGTGCGCTAATATCTGGTCGGGCTGAAGGGGCTTCCAACAAGGGAGTTCTAGAGAGATGTGTGACTTTAGCCTCCAAAGCGTTCGTTCACGGCCCGCGAAGGTCGGCGACGAGCTTGTGACCCGTGACTTCGGCACCGGGACGCGCGGCTTTGCCTCCGCCGGTGATCTTGGACTGGCGGTGTGTGTTATGCCGGGAACGGAACTAGCCTTTGCCGGGGACGTTGCCTGCCTGCCAACAGGCCTGCTCGGGTGGAAAAAGACGAAGACAATTAGCCACCAGACAGCAATCTTTCGCCAAGTCAACAAAGACCGGTCGGCTGCCCATCACGATGCGCTCGAATTTCCGGATGGGCGGACCGTGTTGTTGACGCACCTGTGCGAAGGTCAGGCTGCAACAGTACTGCAACTGCCTGCGCAGCCGGCGACCGCGGCTGAGGTGGATACCCAGAAGCGCGTCACCTACGTAGGCTGACAATTGACGCGGACCTGATGTAGGTCGCCTTAGGAAGCGGCCTACTTTTTTCACCAAGTGCCATGTGTAGCGGGCTAGAAAATAGGCCTTCGCGCAATGCCTGTAGCATAAGCTTCGACTGCTGACGCAGGCACCGCTCAAGGTCTGACCGTGTCAAGCCATAAATAGCCAGGCCATTAATGTGGCTTGTCGAATACCATCACTTTCGAGACGAACGCCTTGACCTCTCGGATGTGCGTCAGGCCGCAACCTGCGGCGAGCGCACTAAAGTTCTCGTTAGTGTAGCTCTTATAATAGGGCTCGTGATAATTCTGCGGAAAGAGCTCTAAAAGCCCTTCATAATCTGGCCGATCGCCGCGCTGGAGCGAATCTACGAGGACCAAACGCCCGCCCGGCTTCAGCACCCGGGCACATTCGCGAAAAACGGTGCGGCGCACCCTCGGCGGTAACTCGTGGAACATAAAAATGCTTGTCACGGCGTCCTGGCTTTTATCGGGCACGGGCAGCGTCTCCGCGTTGCCAACTGCGAGGTTTATTCGCGACCAGCGTTTCAAGTGACGCTTGGCGTATCTCACATACGGCTCAGACATATCGAGCCCGAAGGCTGGAAGCCGCGGCCAGGCTTGCTTCAGAGAATCGAGAAACCGCCCTGTCCCGCAGCCAATGTCGAGAAGGCTTAGTTTGCGTTGGTCTCGTCCGGCGAAGACTTCATGGAGCTGAGGCAAGGCCTGTCGGCGCGTCGCATTGGCAGTTCCGTTGAAGAGCACTTCAACCTGCGTGTCATATCGGCTCGCTGAATCATCCGTCATCCAGCCGCCGGTCTGGAAATGGAAATTCTGCAAATAGTAGCGAGGCCGCCTCCCGCGCGTCTCCACGGTTAGGACATCGTTGTGCGAGCCGCTCTCGCGACGCCGATGGATTGCGGGTAGATCATCGAAGAAAAGCCGCGAGCGATACAGGAGTGTCAGTAACGACCCGTCATGATCGGCGGGCAGCGGGTAAAGGCCGGCCTCAACATTGGCGAAGTCCTGCTGGAGAAGGATGGCCATATCCGCGTAGAGGCGTTTGCGGTCGGGCACGGGCAAATTGGTATGGGCACGCGGTCGCGCTTTGTTATCATCTCGTCGCGGCGCCGTCTCGGATAGCCGGCGTAGGGCAAGGCTGTGCCCAACATACCAAGCCATGCGCGGCAACTGACTAGCGCCATAGGCGAATCGTGTCGTAACGCGAGAGAATGGATTGCTCATGCGTCGGCTCCAGCTTTAAGCCCGCCGTGGCTTCCCGTCGCCGCTACCGCGTCCACGGCGCAGTGTACCTCTGGGCGGAGTATGAAACTCAGGTGTTGTAGCTATTTCGTGCTCGGGTGCTTCAAGCTCGAAACTGATTGCAATCGGATCACTGGCCGGAAACGTTTCTTTCAGCGCCTCGTCAAGCAGGTCATTCATATGCGCCATCTCCGTTGAACGAGATTTTTGCCGATGTTCTGGGGTGATCATGACTTCGACGCCTTTTTCGCTTTCTTCTCCTTATTATATCGTATGTTTGCAACGGGAACCCAAGTGCGCATTAGCTTCACGTAAAGTGCAATCCGCAGCGTGCTATTTATGACCGAAATTATCTTCCACCAAAGAAGGACGCCTTGGCAGTGCACCGCTTGACGGCGGCGTAGAAGCGCGGCGCCAAGGAAGCGACCAGGCTAGATCACCCTACTTGGGTGGTCACGCCCGAGCTTGATGGCCACCAAGTTGGCTGTGACGTCAATCCCGGCCTAGACCAAACATTGCAGGAGGCCAGGAGCTCATCCTTATCATGGACGGTTCACCGTGACCGCAGTGGCCGTCGTAGCAAGGGGCTCTTACGTTCTTGCCGAATCCGAGGACATCGATCTGAAATAATGTTCGGCGTGCTGGTAATAGTTCTCTGCCCCGACAGTATTGCCAATTTGGGCTTCGGCGCGGGCAAGCGCCAGATACCGCTCGTAGTTTCTTCGCGCGTTTTGAGAGCTGACCGGCTCGGGGCGGGCGGCGCTCGATGTCCACCGCTTCGAGCGGGCAGCAAATGACGCTGCCGGTCTGGGTTGGCGCGTATTCATGATGGTTTTGGAGCCATTTTGCATGACTCACTCCTTGGTAGTTGCGGGTAACATTCTCCGTGCGACGCACGAGCGATAAAAATCAGAGACGATGGCGGGTTTCTCTGAACAGCGATCCAGCGCACGTTTGCCGAGCGCCTACTGTGAGTAGCGTTCATCAATCCACAATGCTGACGCGGACCTCGGTGGCGGCCAGCTCGTCCCAGCAACGAATCAATACCAGTGGCGATAAAGGCCGCCGAAGGAATGATCAATTTCTGGATTTATTGGTTCAACCGCCGTGTCGGAGCTTGCCGACTAAACGCGATATAAGTGAATCAAACCTGAGCGATAGGTAAGGCAGCTGAAGAAATTGTCAATACTGTGAGGGGCCGCCGACCCAATGCGGTCGCGATCGACCACGTCGGGCACGCAGGGCATCTGTCACCCCTAACGCACGGGCTAGCGAGACGCCCGTAAGAATACGGAAATGGCCGATTAACCATCGCAAGCGAGAGGATTCGCCTCTCGGAAACCGCGCCCTACATTAGCTTCAGCGTACAGAGTCGGGCTTCGACGGATTGGCCCGCGCCAACCTGCGCTTCTCCGAGCAAGGTGGTCCGTAGACGCGGCCGGTGCCCAAGTGGCACCTGCAACCAAGCGGAGATATCCCCATGGCGCCCGCGCGTGCGTTTTGGAAAGGCTACCTCAAGCTCTCGCTCGTCTCCTGCCCGATCGCCCTCTACACCGGGACATCAGCGCCGGACGGCCAAGTCGGGCAGGACGCATTTGCGGTGATCCGCGAGGCCATGCGCGGCAAGGACATGGTCGCGCTCGGTCGTGTCGTGCTGGCGAAGCGCGAGCGGGTCATCATGCTCCAGCCATGGGACAAGGCGCCGGATACATGTTCGTCGAGATTACCTTCCGCGGTTTTGCTCAGCACGCGAGTGGGGAGCAATAAAGGTGAACGCGGTCAGGGCGGCTTTTCCAAAGCGAATGCGATCGATCCGGTCCCGCGAGCTGTTCGTGCCTACGAACGATTGCAGACGTGGGGCGAGTCATATTCCGATCGTCATCAAGATGATGTCATGCGCCCCCTTGTAAATATCGGCGCTATACATGGTGGCGAAGCTTTCAAGCCGTCAAGGAGCGCCGAAACGTGCTCACTCTATCTCAACATCAATTTCGTCCGCGGACAAACCGTAATGGACGTCGAGCGGGAGCTGCAAGCTGAGCTTCGTGAACTCTTCGCCGACGACAAGGACGCACGTTTCGAAGTCAACGTCTATCTCGCGAAACAGCCCCATCTGCTTGAGACAGGCTCCGAACTGATCATCGCCATGAAGGCCGGACATCAGAACGTCTTCGGAGCGCCGCTACCTGAAGTGTCCCCGGCGCGGTATTCGGTCTCGAGCGACAACCCGGTCTTCGCGCAGTTCGGCGTGCAGGCGATCCAGTACGGTGCGGGCGGTATCAGCCTCTCGGGCGGAATTACCGTTAACGAACCCGGCGTTGGCGAGGTCCTTTCGATAGAGAATCTCGCATCGTGCGCGAAGGTCTATGCCTCTGCTGCCACTCAGCTCTTGAGCAAGCAGCCCTGAAATCAGCATTCAATGTGCGGCATGGCGCCACTCATGACGACTAATAATGAGAGACGCGACAACGGCATGTCTGCGCCGCTGTTCATTGACGTTGACGGGATCACGACGCGCTACTTCGAGGCAGGCCATACGTCGTCGCCAACACTCGTCCTTATCCATGGTGGCGACTATGATTACCGCGAAGTCGCCTCAGCGACCGAGTGGCTGTCGAATTTTGGTTCCCTGTCATCGGCGTTTCACGTCTTTGCCTTCGACAAGATCGGGTGCGGCCAAACCGACAACCCAGTGGCTGCGCAGAACTACACGATCGCGAGCGTCGTGGCTCATGCTCGAAAGTTGCTAGAAGTTCTTGCGCTGAGTGACATTATCGTTTGGGGACACTCGCGGGGCGCATTGGCCGCTCTGCGGTTGGCCATGGAAGTTCCCGACCGCGTCAGCAATCTGGTGATCACCAACAGCAATAGCGCGGCGCCAGAAGATCCAAGTATTCCGCGATCTTTTTATACGAGGTTCTATTCCTCCGATGACGCGATCGCCACACCAGAAACACTTCATCAGTTGTTTGAGGCGCTGAGCTTCGATCCCACAAATCCACGTGTCGAAGCAGTTTATCGACGCAAGCTTGAGGAGCTAAGGGCGCCGCATCCGATGCGCCCGATGACATCTTCGGCGATCAGATCGATGCTCAATCTTAAAAAGCGGTACTGCAATGCAAATCTAATCGACTACAAGTACGAGACCTTGGACTTCGTGCGGACAGGGCGGCTTCGAGTTCCGACACTAGTCTTGTGGGGACTTAACGATCCGACCGTCTCCGCCCGAGTAGGTTTTGACCTCTATCAACGATTGGCTTTGTACGCCCTAAAAATAGAGTTCCATGTCGTAAACCGGGTGGGACACTATCCCCACCTGGAGGACCCCGACTCAGTCCACCGAGTTATTCTATCCTTCGCTGGCCGGCCGACAAAGTCGATACGTTAGCGCGTGAAGCTAATTTGATTAAGGGAGAGGTACGCCGATGCCGCCAGGAGGTTCCTACTTTGCTGTCGAGACGAATATTCCGGCTTAGCAGGCGATTGCTGCCCGCAGGCGCGTCTCGTAGTGATCGGCTAACGCACGCACGGCGCTTGATCCATCACCGGAGAACGACGAGCCATGCATCGCGGCTAATCGTTTTGGCTTTAGATCGGCTAGCTTGCGAATAGTTGGCGCCGTTGTTGGACCGAGGCTCGTCGCGTGGAAAATGTCTTCGGCGGCCATTGCAGGCTCGACAATGTCGCTCCCAGTCAGCGCAGGTGGATTTCCAAGATGAGCGAACAAATCCCCGCAAAACAACGTGGCGGTCGTCTCTTCGAATAAAATGCCGGCATCCCAGCCGTGCGGCACATGCGGGGTGTCGATGTAACGGATGCGCTTGCCACCGATATCGACCACTTCGCCGTCGGACAGTACGCGTGGTGGCTTATCGGCCATGTCGGCGACGGAAACCCGACAACTCACCATACCGTGCATTAGCTGGGCCCGAGGCGCTGCCGCAAGCCACTCATTCATTGAACCGCACTCGTCGGCCTCGAAATGGCCAAAGCCGAGCCAGCGCAGCTGCTCTATGGGAATAATCTTGGCCACGGCGGCTGACACCAGCGGAAACATTTTTCTCTTCCCGCAGTGAAAGAGTAGTGGCTCATCTCCGAGAATGAGAAAGTGATTGTAGGTAAAGCCTGCGGGCGGGGCGATGTCAGGCACGAAGATGGAGAGGCGATACATGTGATCGCCGATCTCGTCGATTTTTGTTTCCATGATTAGGTCTCTCCGTAATCTCAGCATCTACAGTTTACATTTGGAATGAACGTAATACAGCCAGCCACCCCCATTGAAACGCGGCTCTGCAGCGTCGCGCCTGAATCAACGCTCCGAGAGGAAAGACGCATGTCCGAGTTGGGTCAAACTCGACACATTCACGATGTCTGCGCAATGTCGGCTCATCTCTTTGCCTTGATCCCAGGTCAGGGAGCGTCGCAACTCCTCAGGCAGCTTGCCGATGTGCTTGGCAAGCGCAGCAACAACAGTCGTCGTGTCCTTGCGAGGGATCCTGACGAGCATCGTGAAGCGGGTATTGCGCTCGACGAGGGTGGCGATGTGCGTGTCGTTCGCTCCGGTAAGAAGGTCTCCTTCCCGATGTCCCGGCACGGCGCGATCCTCAATCTCGGCGGGCCGCTCGCGGATGGAGACCATATCGAGGATATGCCCCTGTCCACTTTTCGCGTTGTGGCTCTTGGGGCGACGCATCCGCCGCGCAGTACGGGCGCGGCGTGCGGCTCATGGCGGCTGAAGTCCTATCTGCTCCAGCATCGCGATCGACAACGGGCTCCACGGATTCATCAGTGTCTCAACATATTCGAAGTGGTTGTAGTGCTCGCCGACCAGGAGCTTCACCGTCTTTCCGGCATTCTTGATCGCCGTCGCAAAATGCTTGGCCTGCCGCTCGAATTCAGGCGTTTCCAGGCTGCCATAGGCAACGATCGTCGGCGCTGACAGGATGCCGATATGCCGCATGGCGCTCAGTGCGTGCTCAGTCTCGTCATCGAACTTGACGTATGAGCTACGCGCGGACAGCCGGACCGGCTTCAAGTCGTATATGCCGCTGATGCAGGTGCCGCCCTTGATGAGGTCCTTGGGGAGGCCGAAAAGTCCATGCCAATCCGTCGTGAGCAGCACGCTTGCCAGGTGGCCGCCGGATGACTGCCCGGCGACGTATATCCGCTGGCGATCGCCCCCGATCTTATCTGCGTTGTGGTAAACCCACGCAACAGCGCGCCGGACCTGGTCGGCAAGAGGCATCAACCTGCCGCCGACGTCTTGTACCCAGGCAAAATCGGGCGCCACATAATGGGCGCCGGACCTGATGAAGGTTTCGCCGGGAAACGCGAAATCCTTTGCCAGCTCCAGACGCCAGCCGCCGCCGTGGATGAAGATCAAAATTGGCGCGTTCGGCACCGGACAGCGATACACATCCAGGCGCTCGATTTCGCTCGGACCGTAGGCTAGGCGCTCGGGGGGCCCAATCCGGGCCGAGGACCATTGGCTCGAGCTGCTGAAGCGCTTAATCAGCTGCGGGGCGTTCGGCGCGTAGACAATCTGCGTATAGGCTGCATCCAACTCGACCTGGTCGTAATCGAGGAAGACGCGCGGGCCTTTCACGTGCGGCGGAGGACCAACGTGCGGCGGCGCGGCGGCGGCCGGCGAAGGCATCGGTGATTTCATGCGTCGCGTTCTCCCTACGAGCCTGGGCTCAATGTTCCATTGTCCTAGATGCCACAATAGCGCCGAACGACATCGGGTGCCGCAGCAAGCTCTTGCGATGAGCCCGACCACGCCGTGCGTCCCTTCTCGATGATAAAATGACGGCTGGCGAGCTTGATGAGCGCCTTAATGTTCTTATCGATGATCAGGATAGAATAACCCTGCTCCTTCAAAGCTTCGATGCAGCGCCAGATTTCGGCTCGCATTTGGGGCGCCAAGCCTTCCGTCGCCTCATCGAAGATCAACAACCGCGGGTTTGTCATCAACGCGCGGCCGATCGCGAGCATTTGCTGTTCGCCTCCGGACAACGTCGATGCGAAACTGGCGGCGCGCTCCTGAAGCGGCGGAAACAATTCATAAATCCGCGTCAGCGTCCACGGCGCCGTGCTGCGCAAGCGGTTGGCGGCGGTCGCCACGAGATTCTCGCGCACCGTCAAGGTCGGAAACACTTCGCGGCCCGCCGGCACCAAACCGATACCGGCTGCCGCGATGATTTCGGGCTCCAAGCCTTCGATGCGCGCGCCGTGGAATTCGATGCGGCCGCTCCGCGGACGGAGCAAGCCCATGATCGAGCGCACTGTCGTGGTCTTGCCCATGCCATTGCGGCCGAGCAGCGTCACAACTTCGCCGGTTCCAACTTCGAGGCCGACGTCGAACAGAACCTGGCTTTGGCCGTAGCAGCTCTCGAGGTTTTCGACGCGGAGCATGGATTATTCCTCGCCGAGGTATGCCGTCCGCACCTCGGCGTTGGATCGGATTTCGTCGGGCGACCCCACCGCCATTCTGCGGCCGTTGGTAAGCACAGTGATGCGGTCGGCCAGACCGAACACCGCGTCCATATCATGCTCGACGAGCAGGATCGCGATCCGTCCCTTGAGCGTCTTGAGTAGTCCGATCATCTCACCCGCCTCCGCCGGCCCCAAACCGGCAAGGGGTTCGTCGAGCATCAACAGACGCGGTTTAGTTGCGAGCGCCACGGCGAGTTCAAGTTGGCGCTGCTCGCCGTAGGACAGCTCGCCCGCAAGCGCCGCTGCGCGCGAACCCAGTCCGACCTGCTCGAGACACGCGCGGGCCGGCTGGCGCAGCGTTCGATCGCGATGGACGTCCGCCCAGAATCGAAAGCTATGGCCGCGATGAACCTGCACCGCGACCGCGACATTGGCCTCGGCTGTGAATTCGGGAAGCAGCTGCGTGATCTGAAACGTGCGCGCCAAACCGCGACGCACCCGCCAAGGCACGGACGTCTTTGAAATCTCGACGCCGCCGAAATGGATGGCGCCCGCAGTCGGCGCAAGCTCGCCGGCAATTTGCGCGAGGGCCGTCGTTTTGCCGGCGCCGTTGGGGCCAATCAGCGCGTGCAGTTCGCCCGGCCAAACATCGAGATCCAGACTATCGGTTGCAAGCAGCCCGCCGAAGCGCTTGGACAGGCTGCGCACGCACAGCAGGCTGGTCGCAAGGTCACTTGTTGGGGGCACGGGTCTGCCCGGTAAGGAGTCCAAAGAGTCCTCCGCGCGTGAAGAGAACGGCCAAGATGAGGATGGGACCGAGGACGAACTTCCAATGCTCGGTCAGGGAAGTAAGCGTGGCCTCGAGCCCAACGATGAGCGCTGCACCAAGGACCGGCCCAAAAAGCGTTCCGACGCCGCCGAGAATGACCATCACCATCAACTGCCCCGACTCGGTCCAGTGCATCAGGTCAGGGCTGACGAAGCGCGCGTAATTGGCCATCAGCGCGCCCGCCAGACCCGCGGCTGCGCCCCCAATGGTGAAACAGACGAGTTTGTAGCGATAGGTGCTGACACCGATCGCCGCCATGCGCCGCTCGTTTTGCCGCGCGCCTTGAATGATCTGGCCGAACGGCGAGTCGACCAGTCGCCGGCAGATAACCACGAAGGCGGCCAGCAGACCGAAGCAGACGTAGTAGAACAGGATCGGATTGCGCAGATCATAGCCGGCGATGACATTGCGGCCGTGCAGAAGGAGTCCGTCGTCGCCGCCGTAAATCGTCAGCGATACAAAGAAAAAGTACAGGACCTGGGCGAACGCAAGCGTGATCATGATGAAACTCACGCCCTCAGTGCGCAGGCAGAGAGCTCCGAGCACGAGTGCCACCGCAGCGGAGACGATTACCGCCGCAGGCCAGGCGATGATGACAAGATTGGTGCCGGGCAGCCCACCAAACAGTGGGTCTCCCGACGACGCATGAAACGCCAGGATGCCGACCACGTAGCTGCCCAGTCCGAAATATGCGGCGTGACCGAAGCTGATCATGCCGCCGATACCGAGCACCAGGTCGAGACTCACGGCGGCGAGGCCGTAGATCATCATCCGGGTTGCCAGCGAGGTGAGTGCCGCGTCGCCGGTGGCGACGGCGATCCAGGGTAGCGCGATCAGAAGTGCGGCTCCGATCACCACGACGGAAGCGGTGCGCGTGCCGTAGCCGCGGAGCGCGCCAAACATCACAATGAGCCTGCCAGCAGCCCACGCGGGCGCCACAAAAGAACTAGTGCCATCAACAGATACACGCCCATTGAGGACAGCCCGGCCCCAATCGCATCGGCATTCGCAGTCGACATCATCGTTTTCAGCAATCCAGGCAGGTAGACCCGCGTGAGGGTATCGACGACGCCGACCAGTATGGCGCCGAGCACGGCGCCACGAACCGACCCAAGGCCACCGATGATGACCACGACGAATGTCAGGATCAGAATTTGCTCGCCCATCCCGATCTGAACGGCGGAAAGCGGGCCGGCCATTACGCCCGCAAGTCCGGCAAGCAGCGCGCCCAGGCCGAACACGACCGTATAAATCATCCGAATACGCACACCCATCGCACGCAGCATGTCACGATGCGTCGCGCCGGCGCGGACCAGCATGCCAAGCCGGGTGTGGCCGATCAGAACGTAGAGGCCGATGCCGACCAGCGATCCGACGCCGATGATGACGAGCCGATAGATCGAGTAGCTCAACCCGCTGGCGAGTTGAATGGCGCCGTTGAGAGAGGCGGGGATGTCGACGTAGAGCGGCTGGCGGCCAAACAGGATCGTGATGCCTTCATTGAAGAAGAGGACAAGCCCGTAGGTCGCAAGCACCTGGTCAAGATGAGACCGCGCGTAGAGCCGGCGCAACACCAGATACTCGGTCGCCATGCCAACGGCAGCGGCGGCGCCGATGCCGGCTAGCCCGCCAAACAGGAACGAGCCGGTATGGGCGCCGACATAGGCCGCCGCGTAGGCGCCGATCATGTACAGCGAGCCCTGCGCGAGGTTCAGCAACCCCATTATTCCGAATACAAGCGTCAGTCCGGCCGACAGCAGAAACAGCATGATGCCGAACTGCAATCCGTTGAGAATTTGCTCAAACGCCAGCATGTCGGCCTCGCCTGCAGGCGAACGCGAGGAGCTAAAGTTTGCACGCGGCTCCATATGCGTCGGTATGGTTCGAAAGCACCTTGCCGACGGTTTTGATATCGAGCTTGCCGTCGGCGTCCTTGACGACCCGCAGCGCATACAAATCCTCGATCGGGTGCTGATTGTGGGCGAAGCGGAATTCGCCCCGGACCGAGACAAAATCCGCCCTCAGGAGTGCCTGTCGAAACGCTTCGGTGTCGGACAAGTCGCCATGGACCGCCTTTAACGCACTCGCGAGCAATCGCGCGGTGTCGTAGCCCTGGCTCGCATAGGAATCCGGGATGCGGTTGTACTTGGCTTTGAACGCGCTGACGAAGGCCCGACTTGCCGGATTGTCAAAGTCGGAATTCCATTGCGACGTGATGTTCACGCCCTCCGCTGCCGGGCCGATGGCAGTGAGGATGCGGCGATCCAGGCCCGATCCGCCGACGAACATCGGAATGTTCTCCAAGCCGGCCTGGACGTACTGCTTGATGAACGTGATGCCCAATCCGCCGGGGTGAAACTGGAATACGGCGTCGGGATTGGCCGCACGAATTTGTGACATTTCCGGGCCGAAATCAGTCTGGTCTAGCCGAGTATAGGTCTCGCCGACAATGTCGCCCTTAAAGAACCGTTTGAAGCCCGCAATCGCGTCCTTGCCGGCCTGATAGTTCGGCGCGAGAACGTAGGCGCGCTTCTTGCCGAGATTGGTTGCATTCTGGCCCGCTGCTTCGAAGACGGCGTCGTTCTGCCAGGACGTGACGAAGTAGAGCTTGTTGCAGTCCTTGCCAGCGAAGTTTGACGGTCCGGCATTGGGGCTGATTACGAACGCCCCGGCGTCGAATGCATCCGGCGCGACGGCTGCGAGTACATTCGAGAAGATGAATCCGGTCAGGATCTTCACTTTCTCGCTTCCCAAAAACCGGTCGGCGATCTCCTTGCCCTGGCCCGGCTTCAAGCCGTCATCTTCGACCAGAACGCGAACCGGGACGCCGCCCAGTTTGCCGCTTTCCTCGTCCACAGCGAGCTGAAAGCCGTCGCGGACATCGGCGCCAAGATATCCGGCCGGTCCCGACAGGGTCGTGACCATTCCGATCTTGACCTCACTTTGCGCGAACGCCGTGTGCGCGAACAAAGCGCTGACAAAGGCGCTCAAGACGATGGACCTGCACATCATGGGTTTCCCTTTCGATCTGGTTGCGCGGGATTTCGCTCACGTGTCCGGGGATTGCCGGTTCGACCAGGCGGCTCTTAGCCGCTCCCAGAAGAGCGACCAGAGCATCGTGCCGACGTTGACGCGATTGGTCGAGCGAGCCGTTGCCGCATCGCCGCGCAACTCGGCGGCCAGATTGCCTGCGAATTGCGCGGTGAGGCGACGGGTGAAGTCCCTGACGAGCCCCGACCTGCCGAACTGCGCCAACGGACCTTGCAGCTGGTAGACGAGGGAGAGGTGGACGCGCGTCGACGATCCATCCTGCTCTGTCAGTCTGTAGGCAACCTGGCCTTTAACGCGGGAGGCGCGTTTCTCGTCGTTGCCGCCGCCGCTCAGCGTGCCCCCATAGGCAGCGTTATCGCGGTCATGCGTGGCGACCCCGACGAAGCTCGCCCGCATCGGTCCGAAGCTAACGCGCATCGCGCCCTTGATGTCGTGGCCATCGAACGAAAGGAGTTCCGCCCCCGGCATGCAGCGCACCATCCGGGGAATGTCGCCGAGCAACGCCCAGACCTCGGCACGCGGTGACACGACGACGAAATCCTCGGTGATCGACGTTCCGCCGGCGGCCGATGCCGTGGTGGCGGGCCGGATTGTCGCGATCGACGTCGGGTCGGGCTCGGCAGCAAACGGACGGTATGGACGTGCGACGGCCGAGGCCGGCTTTGGCGCCGGCGCGCCAGCTCGAAGCTCGTTGGGAATCTCGCGCATGACGCGCAGTATGCTTCGGACGATCCCAACATAGCCGGTGCACCGGCACAGATTGCCGGCGAGCTCGGTCCGGATTCGTTTCTCGTCGGCGTCGGGCAGGCGCAGTACGATGTCGCGACTGGTGATCAGCATTCCGGAGGTGCAGAAGCCGCATTGAACGCCGTGCTCCAACCGGAACGCGGCCCGGAGTTTTTCCATCACAGGGTCATCATGAAACCCCTCGATGGTGCGGACATCGGACCCGTCCAGCGCGGCGGCAAACGCGATGCACGATCGCGCCGGCGCTCCATTGATCATGACCGTGCAGCTGCCGCATACGCCGTGCTCGCAGCCGAGATGCGTCCCGGTGAGCCGCTGATGATCACGGATGAAATCGGCGAGACTCGTGCGCGGCGCGACGTCGGCATTCACCGGCGCGCCGTTGAGCGTGAAGGCGACCGCGGTCATGGCGCGATCGCTTGGCTGATCGCGCGCCGCACCGCTACGGCGTGGATTTGCAGGTCCACGGCGCTCAGCCCCGACACGGCGCTTTCCAGCGCGCGCTTCACCGCGGCGAGGGCCGCGGCGGCAATTCCGTCCCGGGCCACCGCGACAGCGAGATCCGGCAACGGCACCGGCGGACCTTCGAGCGCGCCCGCGATGACGCGCGCCATTCGCCGCGCCGGATCTAGCACGATCGCTCCGGTCGCCTCGGGAAATTCGCCGACCTTCCGGCAGATCTTGTAGTAACCCCAGCGGGCTTCATCCGACAGTTCGTCGATGTCGATTGTCTCGATGATTTCATCCGGGCGCAGGTCGGTCGAGAACGCGCCCTTGAAGAATTCACGCGCCTGCACGCGCCGGACTCCCGAAGGCCCGGCGAGCGAAATCCGCGCGTCAAGCAACCGCATCACCGTGACCCAATCGGCCGCCGGATCGGCGTGCGCCAAGCTTCCGCCGATCGTCCCGCGATTGCGGATGGCGCGAAACGCGATGGTCGAAGCGACATAAGAGAGGAGGCGGCCGGTCGGCGTTGGGTCGGAACGATCCTCAATCGTCGCGTGCGTCACGCCGGCGCCAATGGTCAATGTTGTGCCGCGCCTCTCGATCCGTCTGAGTGAATCAACCGAACCGAGGTCGACGATCCGCGCCGGGGTCGCCAGACGCAGATTGAGCATCGGCCCGAGCGTCTGGCCGCCGCCTAGCAGCCGCGCTTCGGAACCGGTCTGCGCCAACGATTTGATCGCAAGATCAAGGCTGCCGGGTTTCTCGTATGAGAACGGCGCCGGCTTCATGCCGCAGCATCCCGAATTTTGGCCCGCATGATCGCGTCAATGACGCGGCGTGGTGTTGCCGGCGTCTCGAGGATCTCGGCGCCAAGCGGCCGCAGCGCGTCGTTGATGGCGCCGAGAATGGCGCCCGGCGCACCGATCGTGCCGGCCTCGCCGACTCCCTTGATGCCGTACTCGGTGTAGGGCGACGGCGACTCCATATGCACGATGCGCATCGGGGGCATCTCAGGTGCGCCCGGCAACAGATAATCGGCGAGCGTTGACGCCAGAGGCTGACCGGCCGCGTCGTATGGCATTTCCTCGTAGAGGGCGGTACCGATGCCCTGCGCTGTGCCGCCATAGGCCTGACCCTCGACGATCATCGGATTGACCATGGTCCCGCAGTCTTCGACGATGACGTAGTCGAGAATGTCGACACTACCGCTTTCGGGATCGACCGCGACGAGCGCCGCATGAGCGCCGCAACCGATCGCACCACTGTCGACTTTGGGCTTATATCCGACGGTGGCCTCGAGGCCTCCACGGTCCACGTCAGTGGGGAGCTGGTCCGGCCGATAATAGGATGTCGATGCGATCTCGCGAATGGACACTTGGCCGCGGGGACCGCGTACCGTGCCATCTTGCAGCTCGGCCTCTTCGAGCCGGCACTGCAACAGATGGGCTCCGATCCGCCTGATTCGTTCGGCCAAGACTCGCGCGGTGAGCGCGACCGCGCCGCCTGCCATCACCATGTTGCGGGAGTCATATGTGCCGGTCGAGTAGGGTGTCAGCGCGGTGTCGCCGTGTACGACCTTGGTGCGCGCCGGATCGATGCCGAGGACATCGTATGCAACCTGCGACAAAGTGGTCTCGCTGCCCTGACCGTGTGACTGGATGCCGACCCGGATTTCGAGCCCGCCGTCGGGCGTGATGCGCAGGTTGGCCTGCTCGAGCCCCGGCGCGAACGGCCATCCCAGGAACACGAAGACGCGTGTGCCCAAGGCGGTCGTCTCCGTGTAGGTCGAAAAGCCGACGCCGATCAGCCGCCCGTCGGTCTCGCCGGCTTTTTGGCGCGCGCGGATCGCCGGCAGGTCGATGTGGTTCACGGCGGTGCGTAGGCAGCCGGGGTAATCGCCACTGTCGTAATGCCCGCCGGTGATTGTGTTGAAGGGCATCGCCGAGGCCGGAATGAGGTTTTCCAGTCTCACGTCCGCGGGTTCGCGCCCAACGGCGTGCGCCACCGCATCGAGCGTTAGCTCCATCGCCACGCCGACGCCCGGCTTCGCCACGCCGCGATACGGAACAACTGCCGCCTTGTTGGTCGCGACGGAAAAGGTCCTACAGCGGTATCCCTGAATGTTGTAGCAGCCGGGCAGATTGCTTTGCGCGTGTAAGGCCTCAAGCGCGACCGACACCGGCCATGCCGAATAGGCGCCGGCGTTCACCGTGATCTCCGCATCCAGCGCGAGGATGCGTCCGCGCCGGTCGGCGTAGGCGGTCATCAGGTAATGGTGCTCCCGCGCATTCGCCGCCGCGATCAGGTGCTCGCGCCGATCTTCGGTCCATCGCACCGGCTGTTTCCTGGTCAACGCGAGCCACGCGATGAGCAGCTCCTCGGGCTGAAGGACCGATTTGCCGCCGAACCCGCCGCCGACATCAGGGGCAATGACGCGGATCACGCCCTCCTCGATGCCCAGATATTCCGCGAGCGCCGTCCGAATGATGTGGGGTGCCTGCGTTGAGGTGTAGAGCACGAGCTGTTCGGCCTGCCGGTCCCAGTAGCCGAGCGAGCCCTTGCCCTCCATCGGCGACATGCACTGGCGAGCCAGCCGGAGCTCCCGCTTGACGACGATCGGCGCGTCCTTGGCGGCCTCGTCGAACTTCGTGTTCACCTCCGTGGTTAGGAAGAGATTGTCGCCGAACTCTTCGTGGACCAGCGGCGCACCGGATCTGCGGGCCTCGATCGCATCGACGATCGCCGGCAGCTCCTCCAGCTCAGCGACAACGAGCTCGGACAAGTCTTCGGCTTCGGCGCGTGAGGGCGCAACGCACATCGCGATCGGCTCGCCGACCATGCGGACCTTCTTCACCGCGAGTGCCGGATAGTCCGCGAATTTCATACCGGGGACGCCGCTCGGCGTGCGCACCGGTTTGATGCCGGTTTCGATGTCGCTCGCGGTGAAGATGCGTCCGCGGTATTGGTCTGGAAACCGTACGCTTTTGATCCGCGCGTGCGCCAACGGACTACGCAGGAAGGCGACCTCCTGGAGACCCGGCATGTGAATGTCGCCTACGAAATTGCCGTGGCCGTAAAGATGCCGGTCGTCCTCCTTGCGCGGCAGCCTCGCGCCAATCCCCTTGTCCGAAGGACTTTTACTCGTCACCGACTGGTTCCGCTGAACGCGCCCCTCAGCGGGCGCTGGCTGATGGGACAGTAAAAATCACCCCAAACCATGTCAATACTGAGCCTGCCTCGGTTTTGCCTTGACGCCGCTCGAGCTTCCTTTAATCCCCGATAATCAAGTCGCAGACCAGATCGATTAGCTTCTTGAGGCCAGTGTCGGACGGCGTCAGACGAAAGTTTAGAGCAAAGCCGTCCTGCGCCATCATCAGCATGTGGGTGAGGCCGCGCCGCCCCAGTTCGGCTCGGCGTGCCGGCGGCACGCTCGCCATAATCAGGCTTTCAATGCGTCCTTCGACCCAACGCAGCAGGTGCGGCCGGTAGCCCTCGCGGCGTGTCACGGTGCTGAGCGCCTGCATCAGGTTGTTGGTGAAGCCGTTGTCGGCACTGGGAATCTCCCTCCACAGCGCGTTGAGGATGAGCTTGAGCCGGCGGCGGCTGTCAGTCTCGTTCTCGATCCGGCCTTCCAGGGCATTGATGCGCGCCCGCAGCCACGGCTCGTACAGCGTTATGAAAATCGAGAATTTCGAGCCGAAATAAACGTACAGGTTGGACTCCGAAACACTTGCGCTCTTCGCAATCTGTGCGGTCGTCGCGGAGAAATAGCCTTTGCGTTTGAAAAGCCGGTCGGCGCTTTTGAGGATCGCCTCCCTGACATGGGCCTTCTTGACTTGAGCCATTTCAAATGCCCCAAAACTGAGTAACACTCATTATATTGACACCCGCCGCCGAAAATTCCAATAATATCGGCTGCAAGCGGCGAACGAGGTCATCGCCGGCGGCTACTATTTGGCGCATAGCGCCGCGCATGAAAGGCAGGCCATGAGACCGACCGAGATCAACCTGGCAACTCTGGCGACGTTGTTCCGCAAGGAGTTCCAACTTTGCAACGTCAAGAAGGGCGAGACAATCGCGGTTGTCAGCGACTTGAATGCGCGGCGCGATTATGTCGCCGCTGCCTTCGCCGCCGCGTCGGATCTCGGCGCCGACATCTACGAAATGTGCGTCAATTCCTGGCCGTCCTGGACCAAGGTCGGCGTCGAAACGATCGGCCACAGCAAAGGCACTCTCGAGGCGCTGTCCAAGGCCGACATAATCGTGATCCTGCACATCCCGCTGTTTACCAAGTGGCTCAAGGCCGTCCGCGACGCCGGCGCCCGCGTACTCATGGTGATCGATGCGCCGGAGATGTTGGAATCGCTGATGTCGCGTCCGGACCTGAAACCGGCGACCATTTACGCGGGGGACCGGCTGCGCAAGGCAAAGGAGATGCGCGTCCTAAGCGACGCCGGTACCGATCTGCGGGTTTCGCTCGGCGAATATCCGGTCATGATTCAGTACGGCTTTTCGGAATCGCCCGGCCGCTATGACCGCTGGGGCGGCGGACTGGTCCACACCTTTCCGAACGAGGGCACCTCCAACGGCACGGTCGTGTTTCAGCCCGGCGACATCGTGATCCTGCCGTATTGCCGTTATGTTCAGGACGAAGTACGGCTCGAAGTGCGCGACGGCTTCATCCGCAAGATCGAGGGTGGCCTGGACGCCAAGCTTATGAACGATTGGCTCGAAGACAACCGCCGCACACCTGACGACATGGACGGTCATGCCATTTCGCATCTCGGCTGGGGCATCAATCCGAACGCCCGCTGGGACAACATCGCGCTTCACGGCGATGATCCAAACTACCATTCGGGCGCGCTGCGGGTGTTCGCAGGCAATTTCCTGTTCTCGACCGGGCCGAACACGCAAGGCGGCGGCAAGCGCAACACGCAAGGCCATTACGACGTGCCCATGCGCGACTGCACGGTACAGCTCGACAACGAGACGGTAATCGAGCGCGGCAAGATCGTCGATCCGAAGATGATCGTCGAAAGGGTCCGCTGAGCTGGAGTCGTGCATGCCGTTGATGCGCCCGCAAGACTATCCGCCGCAGGATCCCGTCTCGGAGTTCGCACAAGCCTACACCGACGACCTGATCAATCGCATCGATCGGAACGCCGGCGACAATTGTTTCTACGGTGACGACCCATATCAGTCGATCGCGCTGTTTCGGCCAGCCCGCCCAAACGGGACGATCTTCGCGTTCATGCACGGCGGCGGTTGGACAAACGGCTACAAAGAGATGATGGGCTTTATGGCGCCGTCGTTTACGATGCATGGAATCTTATTCGCAAGCATCGGATACCGCTTGGCGCCGATGCATTGCTGGCCGGCCTGTTTTGAAGATGGTGCCAAGGCCGTGGCCTGGCTGGTGAAGCACGCCGCGGAAAACGGCGCCGACGCCTCGCGGATTTTCATCGGCGGGCGTTCGGCGGGCGGTCATTTGTCCTCGTTGCTTGCGGTCCGCCGCGACTGGCAGGGCCGAAATGCGCTCCGCGAAGACGTGCTGCGCGGTTGCATCGCCATCTCCGGCGTGTACTTCTTCGGCAAGGATTCCGGTTTCAAGAACCAGCCGCGCTTTCTCGGTCCGGTGGAGCAGCAAAACGAAATCCCGGCGAGCCCATTGCTCAACATTCAAGGCAAACCCCCGCCGTTCTTCATGGCGTGGGGCGAGAAGGACTTTCCCCACCTGATCGGGCAAGCCGCGGACATGGCAGCGGAGCTGCGGGCTGCCGGCGGTCACGTCGAAACGATGATGTTGCCGGGATGCGATCACCTCGGCACCGGGGTGCCCACCGGCGACCCACAGAGCCCCTGGACAGCGCGCGCCCTTGCTTTCATTGCGGCGCACTGACCAGGGATGCACGCGTCGCACCACCTCCTACGCCCTAAGGAACAGCCATGACTCTCGCAGCGTCGAACCGGAGCGATCTCGACCTTTGGCTGGAGAAGGCCGAGGAGATGGGAGAGCTCAAGCGGATCAGCGACCTGGTGGACCCCGATCTCGAAATGGCCGCGATCACGTATCTGGTCGGCAATAAGCCCAGTCCGGCCTTGCTGTTCGAAAACATCAAGGGGCACCCGGGGCATCGCGCCCTCTACAACATCATCGGCTGCAATCTGTCCCGGTTCTGCATGACGATGGGCGAGGCGACGCCGTCTCACCCGCTCGATGCGGTGCAGATGCTCAAGCAGAAGATGCACCGCAAGCAGCCACCGAAGGTGGTCGCGGCGGCCGAGGCCATCGTCAACAAGAATATCGTCACCGGCACCGACGTCGATCTCCGGCAGTTTCCGGCGCAGCGCATGTGGCCGCTCGATGGAGGGAAATATCTGGGGACCTGCGATGCCGTGGTCACCAAGGACCCGGAGACCGGCCAGGTCAATGTCGGCTGCTACCGAATGATGATCAAAGGCCCGCGCGAGATTGGGCTTTATACGTCGCCTGGAAAGGACGCGACCATTCACCGTGAAAAATGGTGGAAATTGGGGAAGCCGATGCCGGTCGCAGCGGCGTTCGGCATCGATCCGTTGCTCTTCCTTGTGGCGGCCACGAGCATGCCTAAGAACGAAAACGAGTACACCTACTATAGCGGCATCAAGGGCGAGCCCATCGAGCTGTTCGAGAGTGACGTGACCGGACTGCCGCTGCCCGCCCGCGCCGAGATCATCATCGAAGGCTTTGCCTATCCGAACGAGACGTTCCAGGAGGGACCGTTCGGCGAATTTACCGGCTATTACGGCCGCCCTTCCGGCGATACGCCGTACGTCCGAATCGAAAAGGTGCGCTTCCGCGACAACCCCACCTTGACCTGCGCGCTCATGGCAGACGGCGCCGCGAATGAAGCCGGACTGTTCTGGGCGTCCACGCGCGCGGCGGCGATCTGGGCCGACTTGGAGAAAATCGGCGTACCGGGGATCCAGGGCGTGTGGTCGATCCCGGAGGCCGCGGGGTGGGGGATCACTGTGGTCTCAATCAGGCAGATGTACCCAGGTCATGCGCCACAAGTCATGGCGCTTGCGGCGCAATGCACGGGCGGCGCTTACTTTGGTAAGTATATCATCGTCGTCGACGACGACATCGATCCGACGAATGTTCATCAGGTTTTGTGGGCCATGGCGACGCGCTCGCGGCCAGCGCAGTCGATCGACATCCTGCGGGAGACCTGGAGCACCTTTCTAGACCCAAGTCTGAACCCGCCGGAAATTCGCCCATGGGGCTCGAAGTGCTTGATCAATGCCTGTATGGATTATCGTTACATCAAGACCTTTTCGAAACGATCGAAGCTCAGCAAGTCCACCTATGACAGCGTGGTGGCTCGCTGGCGCGAGCTGGGACTGGAAGGCGAACCGCCGAAGGTGACAGCCTTCGAGGAAACCGACGTGCTCCCGATGGATGCGGAGGGGGTGCCCGACAAAATGTAGGACGGAAGCCCAAGCGACTCACACCCGCAAGGCGGCGCTCATTCGCCGCTACTTCATCTTCGCCGCTTCGTCGAGCAGGCTGCTGTCAACCACCTCCTTGGCGTCAAAACCGGTCTTGATATAGCCGAACTGCGCCATCAGATCGATATCGGCCTGCATCTGCGGCAACTGGATTTGACCATCGGCTGGGACATCATTGCCTTTGTCGAGCAGTAAGGCGTTCTTGTTCCCCGAAGTCTCGACGTACAGCTTGACGGCTTCGCGCGGATTGTCCTGCACAAATTGCACGGCGTCCAAATAGCCGCGCAGCAGCTTGACGGCAACGGCGTGATTACGCGCGATAAAGCTGTCGTTGACAGCAAGGATCAGGCCATTCCAGCCGTTCTTGAAAGGTCCGACGTCGCGGTACGAGAACACCGGGGCCAGGTCGTTGCTGTTGTTCTTCAAGGCGACGGCGGTGAAGATCGTATCAAGGAAACCGGCGTCGATAGTCTTCGTGGCGAGAGCGGGAATGGTCTGGAAAAATGGGATCTCGATGATCTTGACATCATTCTTAGGATCGAGGCCGTTATCGACTAGTTCGCGGCGAAGGTAGAGATCAAAATTTCCGCCATAATTGTTGACCGCTATGGTCTTGCCTTTGAGGTCGCGAACCGACGTTAAACCCAGGTCCTTGCGCGCGAACAGCGTGTTGGGCGGATCGCCGGGCCCTGCCAGCAGCGCGATGCCTTTTACCTTGATGCCTTGTTGGTGGGCAACAGCGAGATTTGGACCGGTCACCACCCCCATGTCCAATTCGCCGGCAGCCATCGCCACCAGTATGTCATTGGGTGTCTGGAAACTGACCCACTGCGGCTGTGCACCGTGTTGCTCAATGGTCTTTTTCGCGATCGCAACGTGCAACGGAAAAGCCGGCCATACTTTGTTATATCCGATGCGGACGGTGGTTTCCTGCGCCGACGCCAGCAAACAGAACGCCGGCGCCGCGAGGAAGGTAAGTAACATCGCGCCGTAGCACGACAATGTAAGTAAGGTTGAACGCGTCGACGGCTTCATTCCAACCTCCTTTGTTGGTTTTCTACCGGGATATGATTTTCACGATTGCGGATTTCCATCTCCCATTTTGGGTTGTACGCTTCCTATGACGTGCGCTCGGTGTACCAGTCGCACAGCCGGTGGCTGATCGCGAGGATCGCACGATCAAACAGAAAGCCCAGCACCGCGATCGTCGCTAGGGAAGCGAACACGGTGGGCGTGTCGAGCATGCGCTCAGCGTAAAGGATAAGCCAGCCCAGGCCGGATTGGGCGGCGATCATCTCAGCCGCAAACAGCAGGATCCATGAGATTCCCATCGCCAGGCGCAATCCGGTCAGGATGTGCGGAAGCGCGTAGGGGAACACGATCTTGCGCAAGACCTCGGCTTCCGACGCTCCCAGGCTACGCGCCGACCACACGATATAGGTCGGAGTCCCTTTGACGCCGCTGTAGGTGCTGAGCACGACCGGATAGATCGCAGCGGCGAGGATCATGGCAATCTTCGAAATGTTGCCGATCCCCAGCCACAGGATGAACAGCGGGATCAGCCCGATCTTTGGCACCGGGTAGGTTAGCGAGACGAGCGGATTCCAGAAATTCTCCCAAGATCGGTACCGGCCCATCGCGATTCCGAGCGGTATTCCGAGAATGGCTGCGAGGAAGAATCCGCTCACGGCGCGGAACATGCTGATGCTGGTATGCTCGGCGAGCTCGCCCGACATCACGAGCTGGCCCAAGACCGCCGCGACAGCAGTGGGAGTCGGGAGAAAGACCGCGTTGTTGACGACGAGCGCCGCGATCTCCCAGGCGACCAAGACTAGGAGCACGGAGTAATAGCGAGAAATGAAAGTTCGCATCACGCGTCCTTCCCGCTACCGCGTTCTTCGACAGCGGTCTTCTGGATCTCGCTGCCTAGGAGTTCCTCGAGCCGCCCGACCAGTTCCAGGAACCGTCCTCCGAAGTCGTTGCGCCAGTTCCAGCGCGCGCGCGGCAGGTCGATCGGAACGACGCTTTTTATCCGCCCGGGACGCGCGGTCATGACCACCACACGGTCGGCGAGAAGCACCGCCTCGGTGATACTGTGCGTCACGAAAATGATGGTCTTGTCAGCTGCTAGCGCGATGCGCATCAGCTCGCGCTGCATGCCGTCGCGGGTCTGTGCGTCGAGCGCGCCGAACGGCTCATCCATGAGCACGACTTCTGGGTCGGTGGCGAGCGTGCGCGCGATGGCGACGCGCTGGCGCATGCCGCCCGAAAGGTGGTGCGGCTTCGCGGTCTCAAAGCCGCTCAGGCCTACCATGCCGACCAGCTTGTCGATGTGTTCGTCCCGTGCGCCTGCCCTGTCACGCGCCCACCGCAGGGTCAGTCCGAATGCGACATTCTCCCGGACGGTGAGCCAGGGAAACAGCGCGAAGTCCTGAAACACCATGCCGCGCGTGGGCGAGGGGCCGGCCATCGGCTCCCCGTGCATGCGCAACGCGCCCGCGGACGGCGCGAGGTGGCCTCCCATCAGGTAGAGCAGTGTGCTCTTGCCGCAGCCGCTGGGTCCCAGCAGCACGACGAACTCGCCCGGAAGGACGTCCAGGTCGATGTCCTGGAGCGCCAGCACCGTACGATCGCCGTCCTGGAACTGTTTGCGGATTCCCCGGCAGGTGATGATCGGGGCTTGCGTCGCGCTCATTCGCTGGTGGGCCTCTTCACCCTCAAGCCAAAGTCACGGGCGATCAGCACATGTGAGCGGACGCTCGCTCGGAATTGTCGAGCGGCCTGACGCCTGACAAAACGTCATTGAGTCGGCGATATCGGCCGGTCGTGCGCCGCGATCATTGCCAACCCATACCGATAGTGTCAACAGAGAGGACTGCTCTTTTTTGGGCGGATCGTAGCGGCGCCGGTGAACAGAGTGGTATCGAAGAAGCGCTTTTTCCCATGACGACGTCGGGAGCGTCTGGACGATGAGCGAGAGCGATCTGCGCCTTGGCAGGATCGGCGAGTGGGTGCGGCGGACCGAGGATCTGCGTTTCCTCACTGGCCGCGGCCAGTTCGTTGACGACATCCATGTCCCGGGCGCTGCCTATGGATACGTGTTGCGATCTCCTCATGCTCATGCCCGAATTCACCGCATCGATACGCGCGCCGCACTCAACGCGCCCGGCGTGCTGCTCATCCTGACAGCCCAGGATGCCGAGCAGGGCGGGCTAGGCGAACTCCAGTCCCGGTTCTTTCCGCCGGTGTCGGTGTACCGCCCGACGCATCCGGTTCTTGCATCGAAGAAAGTCAGGCACGTCGGCGACCGAGTCGCTTTTGTGGTGGCGCTGACGCCCAATCAGGCGACAGATGCCGCCGAGTTGATCGACATCGATTATGAAATTCTGCCGGCCGTGGTGCGACCGCAGGATGCGTTGCGCGAAGGCGCCGCTCGCGTCTGGGACGAAGCCGGCAGCAACCTTTGCTTTCACATCGAGAACGGCAACTGCGCCGCGGTCGACGCGGCGTTCACAAGCGCGGCCTATATCTGCAAGCTTGACATGCACTATCCGCGCGCCAGCGCCAATCCGATCGAGCCGCGCGCGACGATCGGGTCGTTTGACCGGTTCCAGGACCGATACACTCTGCATGCAGCGTCGCAGGCGCCATTCCGCGCGCGCGATATTATTGCCGGCCATGTGCTGCGAATTCCCGAATCCAATCTTCGTGTTATCGCGCCCGACATTGGCGGTGGCTTCGGCATGAAGGGAACGGTCTATCCGGAAGACGTTCTCGTGGTATGGGCCTCCGGCAAGATCGACAGGCCGGTGAAGTGGACGGCGGACCGCAGCGAGAGCTTTTTGTCAGACATGCACGGGCGCGACCTCGTCGCTACCGGGCAATTGGCGCTCGCCAAGGACGGCCGGATGTTGGCGCTGCGGGCGGAATTCATCGCCAATGTCGGCGCCTATCTCGGTTACGCTGCGGGTGCGCCGGCGATGAATGCGATCACGACTCTATCGAGCGTCTACGACCTACCACTGATCCACGCTTCGGCGCGCGCGGTGTTCACCAACACGGCGCTGCTCGGCCCGTATCGCGGGTCCGGACGGCCTGAAGCCACTTATCTGGTCGAGCGGCTGGTTGACAAGGCGGCTCGGGAAATGGGCATCGACCCGGTCGCTATCCGGCGGCGAAATCTGATTCCGGCTTCGGCGATGCCGTACCGGACGCCGTCTGGCCACACCTACGACACCGGCGATTTCGCCCTGATGCTCGACCTGGCGCTCGAGGCCGCTGATTGGGACGATTTTGCCGCACGCCGCGCGCGCAGCGAGCAGCACGGCCGGCGGCGGGGCATCGGCATCGGCATGCATTGCGAATTTTCCGGCTTGCAGTCGGAACGCATGGAAATGCGGGTCGATCAGAATGGCTCCATCACCGTGCATGTCGGCACGATGTCGACGGGGCAGGGGCACGAGACCATGTTCGCGCAGATGGTCTCGGACTGGCTGCACGTGCCGTTTGCCCACATTCGCGTCCTTCAGGGCGATACCGATCGGGTCCTGTTCGGGCGCGGCACTTATGCCGAGCGCAGCGCGACAGTGGGTGGATCGGCGCTCAAGGTCGCGACTAACGAGGTTATTCGGAAAGGAAAACGGCTGGCGGCTCTGATGCTGGACGCTAAGGAGGACGACATTGAGTTCGACAGCGGCTTGTTCCGGGTTGCGGGGACCAACAAATCGGTGAGCTTCCGCGATGTCGCACAGAAGGCTTACGCCGGTTTCGGCGTTCCGGCGGAGTTCGGCCTCGGCATGGAAGGCGTAGGCGTGTTCGACGGGATCCCGAGCTATCCGAACGGCTGCATCGTATGTGAGGTCGAGCTCGACCCCGAGACCGGTGCCGTCATGCTGGAAAAGATGACGGTCGTCGACGACGTCGGCATCGTGATCAATCCAATGATGCTTGACGGTCAGCTGATGGGCTCGATCGCCCAGGGGATCGGTCAAATCCTGAGCGAGGAGATCGTCTACGACCATGACAGCGGACAGCTCCTGTCCGGCTCGTTCATGGACTACGGCATGCCGCGCGCTGACGACATGCCGCCGGTCAATTCGCAATTCACGACCATTCCGGCCAAGACCAATCCGCTCGGCGTCAAAGGCGGCAGCGAAGCCGGAAACATCGCCGCGCCTCCGGCCATCGTCAACGCGATCGTCGATGCGCTGTCGAGCCTCGGCATCGCCGATATGCCGCTTCCGATCCGCGCCGAGCATATCTGGCGGGTGATGAACAAACGAAAGCTCGGCGCGAGAGCCTGATCTGCTTCGCGTGCCGCGGGCGGATGGATTTCATCTGCTTTGCTTGGCGGGGTAGCACTCAACCTGACCCTTGCCGCTCTCGCACAGCAGGAAGTGCGCATGCGGCGGATCGCCGTGGGCGGCAGACTGGTTCACGTGATTAACGCGGCGTTGCCGATCTTCGAGCAGAAAATCTACGTCTGGAGTTGTACGCAAAGCGGAAGTGGCTGGAGCGCGCTCGAAACGATGTTGATTACTCAAGGAGACCTCGACGGCGGTTCTAAATCAGCGCGCTCTAAGTGACCAGCGCGTCGCTATTCGATCACCTCGCTCCAATGTATATTGGCTAATTAAAGACGTACCTGACAAAGGGAGGAGCAAATGCCGATCACGTTCCGCATCAACGGACAGGCGGTGAGTTCCGACGCGCCGCCGCAAACGCCGCTGCTTTGGATCATCCGCGAGCAAGTCAAGCTGATGGGCACGAAATTCGGCTGTGGTGCCGGATTGTGCGGCGCTTGCATGGTGCACATTGACGACAAGCGCGCCTTTTCGTGCCAGACGCAATTGTCCGAGATCGCAGGCCGCGCGGTTACGACGATCGAGGGCCTGTCGCACGATTCCTCCCATCCGGTGCAAAAGGCGTGGCTCGCCGAGCGGGTGCCGCAATGCGGCTACTGCCAATCGGGACAGATCATGAGTGCGGTCGACTTGCTCAGGCAGAAGCCGCATCCCACGCGCGACGAGATAGTCGAGCACATGAGTGCGCACATCTGCCGCTGTGGCACCTACCCGCGCATCGTCCGCGCCATTGAACGCGCATCGCAGGAGGGCTAAGCCATGACCAAACATCCGATCGACATGCTGAGCGCCGCCGTCTCCCGCCGCCAAGTGATGACCGGCGCCGCCGGCTTGACCTTCGCTATTGCGCTGAGCCGTGGTGACCTCGCGGCTGCCGCCGTTCCGGCTGGCGAGATGCAAGGCAAGAGCCTGAGCCCTTGGGTGAGCATCGCGCCCGACGGCACGATCTCGATCATGTCGCCCGCGACTGAGATGGGGCAAGGATCGATGACCTCGCTACCGTTGATATTCGCGGAAGAGCTCGACGCAGACTGGAGCAATGTGCGGGTCGTGCCGGCGCCGGTGATCGAGAAAATCTACGGCAATCCCGGCTTCGGCGGCATGATGTACACCGCCGGCAGCAACGCGGTGACAAGCTACTTCAAGCCGCTGCGCACGTTCGGTGCGCAGGTTCGCCGCGTGCTCCTCGATAGCGCCGCCAGGAAATGGGACGTGCCGGTCGAGGAGCTGACCACAGAGCCAAGCGTCGTTGTGCACGGCAAATCCGGCCGCAGGCTCAGCTATGGCGAAATCGCCGCGTTTGCCGAAGTCCCGGCTTCGGCGCCCGAGATCAAGGCTGACGAGCTCAAGAAGACCAGCGAATTCCGTCTGGTCAGCAAGGATGTGATGCGTGTCGAACTGCCGAACAAAGTCAACGGCAGCGCGACGTATTCGATCGACATCGAGGTCCCGGGTATGATCTACGGCGCAGTCGTGCGCAGCCCAGTCGAGGGCGGCACGCCGGACAAGTTCGACGATGTCAAAGTCAAGGCCGTTCCCGGCGTGATCTCTACCGTACGCTTACCTTACGGCATCGGCGTGCTGGCCGAAACGTCCTGGGCGGCATTCGCCGGTAAAGCAGCGGTCGAGCAGACCATCAACTGGAACCGCACCGGCAAGGCGTGGGGTTTCGACGGCGACCAGGGCATGGAGGCATTCGCGGCGGATGCCCGAAATCTCAGCGTCCCGGTCACCAATGACTGGTTCAAGCAGGGCGACGCCGAAGGCGAGCTTGGCAAGGCCGCTACGGTGATTGAAGGTGAATACCGCTGCGACTATGCCTATCACGCTCAGATGGAGCCTTTGAACGCGATCGCCTCGGTGTCACCTTCAGGCGACGCCGTCGAGGTGTGGTGCGGCTCACAGAGCCCGACCATGGCGACGGACGCTCCCGCCAAAGTGCTCGGCATCCCGCGCGAGAAGGTCACGCTGCATTACACCCTGCTCGGCGGCGGCTTCGGCCGGCGCGGCCATCGCGACGAGGAGTTCATTATTGATGCGGTGTTGCTCTCGAAGGAAGCCAAGCGCCCAGTCAAGATGATGTGGACGCGCGAGGACGACGTGCATAACGGTCGCCTGCGGCCGATCACCGCTCATTACCTTCGTGCCGGGCTCGACCCGTCCGGCAAGATCGTCGCATGGCACCAGCGCCTCGCCGGCGACCGCGTCACGCCGTACCAGGACCCGGTGCGCTACAAGATTGCCGGCGATAAGGACTTCATCCTGATGCTCGGCGTCGAATTGCGTAGCTACGACATCGCCAACCAGTATTGCGGCCAGATTTATCGCGACAGCGGCGTGCGCACGTCGTCGTTGCGGGGCATCGGCTATACCGCCAACAAGTTCGTAACCGAGGCATTCCTCGACGAGGTCGCGCTCAAGCGCGGCATCGATCCGGTGCAGCTGCGGCTCGAACTGCTCAAGAACACGCCACGCGGTCGCGCCGTGGTTGCGCGCGTCGCACAGATGGCGAACTGGGGCACAAAGCCGGTGGACGGCCACGCCTTCGGCTTCGCCTTCATCGACTACTCAAACTCGCTGCTCGGCGGCATCGCGGAAATTTCCATCAACCGCACGAACGGCCAAATCAAGGTGCATAATTTCTGGTGCGCGATGGACTGCGGCATTCCGGTGCAGCCGGACAATGTCGTTGCCCAGACGGAAAGCAGCATCGTCTATGGTCTAGGCATGGCGCTGACCGAACGCATTTCGATCAAGGACGGCGCCGTTGAGCAGTCGAACTTCTACGACTATCAGGTCATGCGCATGCGTGACCTGCCGCAGATGCACATCGAAATCCTTGCCACCGACAATCATCCGACCGGAGCGGGGCAGATGGCGACGCCGCTGGTGGCGCCCGCCATCAACAATGCCTTCGCAGCCTTAACCGGCAAGCGGCTGCGCGAAACTCCGATGTCGCCAGACCGCGTGAAGACGGCGCTGGGCTGACTGCAATCGCCGCGTCGCGCACTGAGCGCGACGCGGCAAGAGAAAAGTCAGAAATCTTATTGCTTACTCGGCACCACTAAGCGACGATCCGATCTTCGTTGACATGATCGGATGGGGCTATGGCTGGGCGCCGGCGTCGCACGTTCCACTCGCTCGGCTGCAGGTCGTAATCACTGATCGATCGAGGATTGCCACGAGAGAAATTCGTCGACAGTCAACGCGGGGAGTTTCTCCTATGTCGGCGGCGATTACCGGACGCGGATAGCAAGGCAGCGAGACTGGTCAACGCAGTTGGTTCTCGAAATTGGGGCTGCAGCACATGCTTCACCTTGTTGCCATGTGAACCGCACCTTGTAAGACTTCATTCCCAACGAACTTTTCGATGGGGTGATTCCTGCAATTGTTGGCCGGTTTGAAGCGGGAAGTGGAGCGACGTAACAGCCCGCGGCTTCCTTTCGGATGCCAATTGACGCGGTCAGGCCGGATTCGATCCAACTTCCGGCGCAACGAGCGTGACCTCGCGCGCAGGCGCGGAGTAGCGATACAGACAAGCCCGAGAAAGCAGGCGCAGGCGACGATAGCGCGGATCCGGAGATTTGGGCGGTCGATAAGCGCGTGGGGATGTGCGAAATAGGGGACCGGAGCTGGCGTTGGCGGTCTAAATGATACGCAATGGCAATTCGGACTGCTTCCAGATGTATGCTTTCGATGGGATTGTGTCGCTCTGAATCAGCATTCGGCGAAGCGAACACATCGGTAAGTCTTAAACGCGAGGCCCCGCGCACGTGAGTGGCGGGGCTTCGCAGCTGCAATATAGAACGGCGAATATTCGGGTTTCTGTCGGTTAAGCACGCGGGTCGAGCGACAATCCAATACTGAACGCTTTTTGTCGCGTTGCGCCTTCAGACCGTTTTAGCTTCTTGGCAATTTTTGCAGCGGGCGCTTTCTTGCGCGCCATTGTCTTCAGTTCGCGAACATGTACAGATGTCTAGGCGCGCCTCTTCTTTCCATTTTTCATAAGAATCTCCGGTTATGAACGCGGGTGTTGTAACTGCTAGATTGTCAAAAGAAAAGTCCCGCACTAACGCGGGTTTTTGCTCAGCCCGCCCTCCATCCATTGGAAGAAGCGTGGGTCAAACCAAACGATTCGCATAATGCCCATTACGGAATGTCACCGTTGCGAGGGCGGTGAGAGCTTTGCCGGAGCCTTAATATCAAAGTCGATACAGATTGGTTGAGGTATTCATGCGCTCCGATCAGCGGATTGTAGACATTCAATTCGAGATGCTGCGTCGAAATGAAGCTCGCACCATTCGTGGAAAGGGAAGCACGCGAACATTAGGTATGTAAGTGTTGTCCGGCCCCAGGTGTTGTAGGGTATTCGCCGGCGCGGCTGCCGCGCCTCGGAGCAGAAACACTATGAGCCACACGATCCTTGTCAAAGATGCTCTGGTTATCTCGGCGGATCAGGCGCCTTTTTTCGGCTGGGTTTCTGTGCGGGACGACCTAATTGTGGAAGTAGGGCCGCGGGCACCGCCCGAGGCGAATGCATACTCGTGTGTCATCGATGCTCAGGGTGGACCGCTGATTCCAGGCCTTATCAACGCTCACGCGCACTCCCAATCGACCCTGACACGAGGATCTGCCGAAGGACTCCCGCTGGACAAATGGCTACCGATAATTTTCCGTGAGATGCGACGGTTGACGGACGAGCAGGCCTATTGGTCGGCGCTGCTAACCTATGGCGAAGCGCTGCTATCAGGGACGACCTGCATTATTGACATGTGCCAGATACCCAGGGCGGCAGCGCGCGCCGCTAATGTTCTTGGTATTCGCGCGATCCTTGCTCCCTTTGTGGCAGACAGTCTGGATTATTGTCCGACACTAGGGGAGAGCGAAACGTTAATAAAGGAAAGCAACGGCAAGCTCGACCGTGTGCAATTCTGGGTAGGCCTCGCCGGCCTTAATACCAGCACGCTTGCGCAGGCGGAGCAGGCAGCCGCTCTGGCGCGGCAATATGGCGTCGGTTTCCACACCCACTGCTCGGAGACCAAAATAGAGGTCGAACGTTCCCGACAGGAAACCGGTCGCACTCCTGCGGCTCGGTTGCATGCACTCAATGCGCTCGGCGAGAAGACGCTGCTTGCGCATTGTGTCTGGCTAAGTGAAGAGGACCGCGATCTGATTGCTTCCCATGGCGTGCACATTGCGCATTGTCCACAATCAAATCTCAAGCTCGGATCGGGACTTGCCCCGGTCTATGATTTTCTTGCTCGCGGAATCAATGTGACGTTGGGCAGCGATGGCGCCAAGGCCAACAACCGCCTTGACGGATTCGATGCAATGAAATTCGCATCCTTGCTCCAAAAGGGTTCGTTGCACGATCCGGCGGTTCTGACGTCCCGCGAAGTGTTTGCGATGGCGACCAGCAATGGCGCACGCTTGGTCGGCCTCGATGTCGGCGTGATTGCGCCTGGCGCAAAAGCCGATCTTGTCCTGCTTCGGGCTGACGCCCTCAATCTGCAGCCGGTTCTGCCGGAGACGGTCTTAGCCAATCTGGTCCATGCGGCCCGTGGCGGCGATGTAGATACGGTCATAGTCGATGGACGGGTCGTCGTAGAACACGGACGCCTCATTGCGCTCGACCAAGCCGAACTCGCGGCGCATGCGCGTCAAACCGCCAAAGAGCTGCTGGCAGGCTAAGCAAACAGCGCGTCCGAGGCCGCAACCCTATTGGATAAGCTTGTTGCTGAAATAGCTCTTCCCCGGGAGGGGATTGTCGATTTCTTTAGCCGCCTTCATGATCTGCAGTGCTGCATTGATTGCGCGCTCCTCGACCCATCCATATGGATGACCGATTGGTTCAGTCATAGCTGCGAGCGTCGCTCTGACTTGGGCTAGTACAATGCTCCGGTCCGGATGGTTCTCCCAATGTTTCATCATAGCATCGGCGGCCGCCTCCGGGTCCTTTTTCGAGTCGCGGATGCCCTGGTCGACGGCCATGACAAATCGATTGAGCAAGCCCACTTTTTTATCCAGGTTTATCTCACTGGTCACGAAGGACAGTCCGGGAATTTTGACCCCATAGGTTGGTAGATCAAGCAGCGTGAATTCGATTTTTTGGGACTGCTCAAGAATTGGAAGCGCATCGGTATAGTAGACGCTGACAGTGTCTACCTGCTTCTGGATGAACTGGGTGTAGCGAACCTGCGGATTTACCTGGACCTTTTTGATTTTGGTGCAATCCACATTGTTCAACTCACACAAGACGCCGAGATAGGTCGCTGCCGTATCGCCTACCGAGGTCGCGATGGATTTGCCTTCCAGATCCTTCGGCGTGCGGATCGGATTGTCCGGAAACGATATCAATCCCATCGGCGTCACTTCGTGGTAAAGCGCTACAATCTTAACCGGGAGGTTCTTCTGGATAGCCGTCAATGCAAATACAGCAGGCATGATGACGACATCGTCCTGCCCCTGCAGCATGGTGCTAAGTGCTGTCTGCGTGCTTGTGCCCGGCGCGAGCTGCACGGAAAGTCGCGCTCGATCGTAATAGCCGCGCTCTTGTGCAAGATAGAACGGCGCATATTCGCCGCGAACCGTCCACGAATACCTTGCGTTGACTTGATCGCGCTCCTGCGCGATCGCGCCATTCGACAGCGCTATAATGGCGAAGGCGGGTATATATTTCCAAATTCTCATGTTTTCTCCTGCGCCGGGCATTCCAATTGCCAATAGTGTTCGCATTCGTGGATGAGGTCAATCTGTTGCGCATTGTCCGCTAATGGAATGGTCCGGCCGTGCCCGTGCCTGATCCAGTGGCAATGGACCTTACGGAAAAGTGGCGCCTGCCGCGCCCAGCGAAATCGCTTTCAAGTGGCAAGATGTGGTAGGGGCGCGAGCGCAATTTGCTGAAAAATAATCCGACGATTGTGGCGTCCGGCACGTCGTAGTTCTTCTCGGAGAATAGCGACGACCCGCGGCACCACTATTATTTCGTCAGCAATGCATTGGTGAAATAGGCGCCAGGTACCTTTGGCTCGTCGATCTCACCTACCGAATGGAGCAATTGTAGCGTATCCGTGATGGTCTTCTCATCGATCCAGCCTATCTCATGGTCGGCCGGTACGACAGTTGCGTTGAGCGACGCTTCGACCTGCTCAGACACTACGTGTTCACTCGGTGCATTTGGCCATTCTTTTCGTAAGGCGCGCGTGGCGCTCATGGGATCCTTCTTGGCTTCCGCCATACCAGCATTCGCAGCACGGAGAAACCGTTTGAGGACGTCGGCTCTATTGGCCAGATTGTTTTCGCTGGTCACCATGGATAGACCGGGAATGGATAGGCCGAACTGTACCATATCCATGACCACGAACTTGGTCTCCTGTTTCTCCATAATGATTGGCAAATCGTTTGTTTGATAGACACTGACGACATCTACTTGGCGCTGAATGAAGGCAGGGACACGCGCCTGTGCGTTCATCAACGTGCGTTTCACCTTAATTGGATCAACGCCGTTGAGCTTTAGAAAGGCATCCAGATAGGCGGTGCCGGTCTCACCCACTGAGTCGGCGATGGTCATGCCTTCGAGGTCCTTAGGCGTCCGGGCTGGCTTGTCCGGATACGTGATGAGCGCAACTGGCGTTTTCGGATGATAAATCGCAATTAGCTTGACCGGGATGCCTTTTTGAATCGCACTAAGTGCGAACACGCCCGGCAGGACAACAACGTCCTCCTGTCCTTGAATTAAGGCACCCAATGCGGCCTGGGCACCGGCTCCTTCGCCCATGCGCACATTAAGATTTTCCTGCTTGAACAAGCCCAACTCTTGGGCGAGGTACAGAGGAGCGTATTCGCCCTTAAACTTCCAAGAGAAGCGTACGTTGACTTGATCTTGTGCGGCGGCAGGCCGAGCGATCGCCGCGGCAACCACTACGATCATCAGGGCGACAGAGACCTTTCGGCGACTGACGTGCACCATTTTCGTGTCCTTTCATGCAAACCCACATCCTATGCAAGCAGGTTGCTGACGGATATGCGGTTCGGATTTGATCGTAACCAGATGCTCTCCTCGCCTACGACCAAAATGATGAGGTAATGCGGCCTTGTCAAGTAATTGGCCGTTGCATTGGACGTAAATGGCGCAGAGGTGTGGCAAATTGTCGGGTAGTCAGAAAAAAACAGACCATGATGCGCTGGGATCGAGCGGCTAATTACCGACGAAGACGCGAAGCGCGTTTAGCTTAGCCGCGCGAAGCGCTCCATCGGCATCGATTCCCGCAGCGCTTCCAAGATCAACGGCTGAAAGATGGATCGCTCGGCCCGTGCGTTCTCTAGATAAGGAGCATTGATGGCGTGGCCCTGAAGAGCGAGTTCGTCGGCCTCCGCGAGCAGATCTGCTTCGTTCAAATTTGTGCACCGACCACCGTACACAACGACGTTGCCTCCAACGATGACGGTATGAACGTTAGTGCCGGTCTCATACATGACGAGGTGGTTCCAGATATCGCCCATGGGCCGATATGTCTGGCTTGTGAGCTTGATGATCGCGATGTCTGCATGTGCTCCGACGCGAATGGCGCCGAGGGCAGCCGGTTCTCCGAACGCCCTACCGCCGTTGATGGTGGCCATTCGTAATGCCTGCCGAGCGGTAATCCACTTGTCGCAGTCCTGCTCGCTGATGCGACTCAGCAACATGGCAAACTTCGCCTGTTCAAACAGACTGATCGGTTGACCGCCGGCACCGTCGGAGCCAAGCGCAACGTTTAATCCCGCTGCAAGCAGCTTCGCGGTCGGCTGCAAACCGCTTCCGAACAGAAGGTTGCTAACCGGATTGTGAACGATATTGAGGTGCCGGTCGACGGCAAGCTCGGCATCGCGCTCATTGAACCAGATGAAATGCGCAAACGAACTCTTCGGTCCGACCAGCCCAAAGCGATCGAGATAGGCAACCAAGCTGCCGCTATATTCAGTGGCCATCAATGCCTGGGTCTTGACCTCCAACAAGTGAGTATGCAGCCCGATGCCGTGGCGTGCCGCAAATTCACCTGCCATCTCAAATGAACGTGGCGTGCTTCGTGGCGGACCTTCGAGACCAAGCAGAACCTGCATCCGCTGGTGCTTACGGGATTCGGCTACGATTTCCGCCATCGCGGCGAAGTAATCCTCCCGTGCAGGTGGCTGCATCGCATTCCAGCGTTCGTGTACCGTCCTGGGGAGACGAGATTGGTCCAAAGGAAGCGAATCTATGTAGCGGCGGTCGTCAAACATCGGCGCCACGGCGGCACGCATGCCTGCTTGTTCGTAGCTTTCGAACACGGTGGCGAGCGCTTCAGGCGTCGGGATAGCGCCTTGGCGAAAATGATCAATTACGCTGGTGATCCCACATTTGAGCATCTCCATGGCCTGAAGAAGAATGGAGATCTTCACGTGGCGCAAATCGCGCGGCGCCCGTCTCGCCATCGCCTCCATGACGTAGAGGTCGCACGGCAGACCCGGATTTGTGCCTCGCAATAGGGCCGACCCCGAGTGTGTATGGCAATTCACCATGCCTGGCAGCACTAAGCAGTTCTCGAATGACAATCTTTCTACTGGTCCATCGAAAGGCGGTGGCGATCCAGTCGGCTGCAGCGCGACAATCCGTTCGTGGGCAATCCACACATCGGTATTTTCGAGTATGCTACCGCTCTCGAGTTCCACGATCTTTGCGCCGGTGATTACCAGAGAAGGTGCCATTGCTGCCTGAGCCAGGTTTGGACTGATGCCTATTGGAAATATTCATTAGTATAATAATCTGGGAGATGCTTGGTCTCCTTAATGTCTCCGCTGCGCTTCAGCAAATCCAGATTACTCTGCCAATCGCTTTCATCCTGCCAACCGAGGGGCTTGCCGGCGGTGCTATCGGTCCAATCCAGCATCAACTTGACCTGCTCCTCCGCCACATCCGAATCGAGCGGAATATTGCGGTGTTTATTCATGATGATGGCGGCTGCAATTGGATCCTTGGACACGTCCGCGTAGCCTTTGGCAGTTGCCCGCAACAGCTTTCGCAAGACGTCCGGATTGGAGCGAGCGAACTCATCGTTGACGATAAAGGATTGTCCCAAGAGCTTTAGGCCGTAGTCGGAGACATCCAGAACATTGAACTTCACGCCTGCGCGTTTTTCCATCAGTGGAATCTCGTCGATGATGTAGACTGTCATGATGTCGATTTTTCGCACCATGAACTGCGAATTGCGCGCCGACGAATCCATTTGAATCACTTTAATTTTTGAGAGATCGATATTGTTGAGCCGGGCAAATAGAGCAACCATATTAGCGAACGCTTCGCCGGTCGCGAGGCCAAGCGTTTTGCCTTCCAGATCCTTTGGACTCTTCAGCGGCACGTCGGGAAAGGACATGAGACCGATGGGCGTCTTTCGCTGATAGATCGCGATGACCTTGACCGGGAGCCCGCGACTGACCGCTTCGGCCGCAACTGTGGCCGGACCGTAGGCGATCTTGTCGGTGCCGGCGGCGATCAACTTGACCACCGTTTCCGAGCCGGAACCTTCAGCAAATTCAATGTCTAATCCCTCGGCACGATAGTAGCCGCGGTCCAGAGCAACGAACAACGGCGTGTAGTACCCAGCCAGTTTCCACGTGAAGCGAACCAGTACCTTTTGCGAGGCTTCCGGTACCGTCGATTGCGCGGCGGCGGGTTCTGCCACCGTTGCCGCTAGAGTCAGCATAACGGCGGCGAAAAGATTGCAGATTGCAGACCACTTATCGTTCATGTCCGTGCTTTGTTTTATGTTCAAATCTTTGCCTCTGGCAAAATAAGTGCAGCGGCTGCCTCCATGAGGTGAGAAAGGCCGCCATTCCACCCGAGGCGGCGCGCGAGCATGAGGCCGCCCGGAAGCATGAAAATGAATTCACGCGCAAGAATGTAGAAGCCGTTGCGATCATACCTTGTGATCACATTTTCGCTTTGTCAATCCGGCATCGATTCTGCCCGCAGGTGACAGGCCGATTTCTTGACAAGTTCACTATGTGTGATCACAATTTTTCCAAGGACAACCGGGGCCGAGCGAGCCTCTTCGGCATTGATGAAAAGGAGACGCAACATGGCCCTTGATGCGATTGACAGCAAGAACGCGGCGCTGCTGGTCATCGACATGCAGAACGGGTTCCTGCACGAGAAAGGAACGCTTGGGATTTCCGGGGTTGATACCAAGCGGCTGGCCACGATCGTGCCGACAACTAAGCGCTTGGTCGAGCGCTTTATAAGGGACACAATCCCGGTGATCTGGACGGCCCAGGAGCATTTTGCGGTTGATGCAAGCCGCGCACAGAAGAAGCTCGCGGCTCACACCGCTAAACGCCGCCAAATATCATGCCTCGCGGGCACGTGGGATGCTGAAATCATAGACGAACTGAAGCCGTTGGCGGCGATCAATCCGAGCTACCTGTTGCGCAAGCACCGCTTTGGTGCATTTTATGAGACGCGGCTCGAATTGCTACTTCGGCAATTGGGCACACGCAGTCTCTTCATCGTTGGAACGACCACGAATGCCTGTGTCGAAACGTCGATCCGAGAAGCTTACCTGCGTGACTATGACGTCGTTGCGGTCACCGACTGCATCTCCGGGGTTAATGACGAGTGGGAGGAGGCTGCCCAGAAAGTGTGGGCCCAATATTTCTGCGTTCTGAGTACCTCGAACGAGGTATCGAGCTGGCTAGACGCACAAGCTGCCCCGCGAATTCACGAATTCATCCATATGATTTTGCAGGTTGGGGACATCAATGCGTCGAAACATTTCTATCTCGATCTTCTTGGCTTCACACCCCGTCCAGCGATCCCCTTGGCGGATGGACGTCCCGTGGTTCCTTTCAGGCAGGGCATCGCGCTCACCGCGGGAACTCCCGGCAAGCCATTGCAGATCGATCACATGGCATTCCGGGTCAGCGGCGTGCGAGCCATCGCCCAACGTCTTAGATCGGCGAACGTCAGGTTCTTTAACGACCTGCACGATGGCGTCTACGGCCTAACCATCTACGTCGCCGACCCTGACGGCAACAAGGTTGAGCTCTTCGAGGAAGGTATGAAGCTCTCGTGACGGCAATCCAAACCGCGCGGTTCGTTTTCACTCCGCCGCCGGCCGATAGTCTTCCATCGGCGGACACGAACATACGAGATGGCGATCGCCGTAAACATTGTCCACTCGATTCACCGGACACCAATATTTATCGCGTAGTAACGACTTCATCGGAAAACACGCCGTTGCGCGCGAATATGGGTGGCTCCAATCATCCTCTGTGAGATCGAAAACGGTATGCGGCGCGTTCCTGAGAACATTGTCTTCAGCGTCCATCATCTTTGTCTCCACCGCCGCGATCTCCGATCGAATTGAAATCATCGCGTCGCAAAAGCGATCGAGTTCAGCTTTTGACTCCGATTCGGTAGGCTCGATCATAAGAGTTCCGGAGACCGGAAAGCTCATGGTCGGCGCGTGGAATCCGTAGTCGATCAGCCGCTTCGCGATATCATCGACTGAAATGCCGGCAGTGTCCTTGAATGGTCGAGTGTCTATGATGCATTCGTGCGCGATGCGGCCCTGCGCACCTTTGTATAGTAGTGCATAGTGGCCTTCGAGGCGCTTAACGATATAATTTGCATTCAGGATGGCGGCTTTGGTGGCTGCGAGCAAGCCACGGCCACCCATCATAACGATGTAGGCCCAGGAGATAGGTAGGATAGCCGCCGATCCGAACGGTGAAGCGCTCACCGCGCCGACTTGCGTGGCTTGGCTCGGCCACATCGAGTGGCCAGGCAAGAAAGCCGCAAGGTGCTTTTTCACCCCGATCGGACCCATGCCGGGACCGCCACCGCCATGGGGAATGCAAAAGGTCTTGTGCAGATTGATGTGCCCGACATCGGCGCCGAATTTGCCCGGCTGAGCAAGGCCAACCTGAGCGTTAAGATTGGCGCCATCGAGATACACTTGCCCACCTCGCGCGTGGATAATGTTACAGATGTCACAGATCGCGGGTTCGAACACGCCATGGGTAGACGGGTAAGTGACCATCACGGCCGCGAGGCAGGCGGAGTATTGCTCTGCCTTCCTCTGCAAATCGGCGAGGTCGACATTGCCGTCGCTATCACAAGCGACGACAACGACTTCCATGCCGGCCATTTGTGCTGATGCAGGATTGGTTCCATGCGCCGATGACGGGATAAGGCAGACATTGCGCTGCGTTTCGCCGCGGCTGAGATGATAAGCGCGAATGACCAGCAGGCCGGCGTATTCGCCCTGCGCACCGGAATTAGGTTGCAGCGAAACTGCGTCGTAGCCTGTGATTTTGCACAAGCTGGCCCCAAGCTCATCGATCATTTCCAAATAACCGCGCATCTGGTCTGCCGGTGCGAAAGGATGGATATTGGCGAATTCCGGCCAGGTGATAGGAATCATCTCGGCCGTCGCATTGAGCTTCATAGTGCAGGAACCGAGCGGAATCATGCTGCGGTCGAGTGCGAGGTCTCGATCGGCAAGCCGGCGCATGTATCGCAGCATTTCCGTTTCGGATCGATGCAGATGAAAAACTGGATGGCTCAGAAAGCTGCTGCGGCGAGCGAGCCACTCAGGGATCGCATCGGTGGTCCGTTCGCTCAATTTGTTGAACGACAGCTCACTGACTTGGCCTTTGGCCCGAGAGCCGAATGCGCGCCACACTGCCTCGACTATCGCGGGGGTAGTCGTTTCATCGCAACTGATACCGATGCGCGCCTGCGCGGCTTCGCCGATCTTGCGCAGATTAATCCCACTTGCAGTCCCGTTTTTGAGAATTTCAGATTGGCACTCACCGACTGCGACGGTAATTGTGTCGAAGAACGCGGTTTGCTGCACGCGCCAGCCAAGCGTCGCCAGCCCCTTAACTAAGGTCGCACTGGTACGATGTACCTTGCGTGCAATGTGCCGCAGGCCGTCAGGGCCATGATAGACCGCATACATTGAAGCGACCACCGCCGGTAGAACTTGAGCAGTGCAGATATTGGAGGTCGCCTTCTCGCGGCGAATGTGCTGTTCGCGCGTTTGCAAAGCTAGGCGGTACGCCGGATATCCGTGGCGATCGACCGACACGCCGACGATGCGGCCGGGAAGCCCGCGCTTGTACGCTTCCGTGGTTGCGATAAATGCGGCGTGTGGTCCGCCACAGCCCATCGGCATGCCGAAGCGCTGAGTGGATCCGATTGCGATGTCCGCGCCCATTTCGCCAGGCGGGGTCAGAAGCGTTAGAGCCAGCAGATCGGCCGCTACGACTGCAAGTGCGCCGGCGGTATGTAAGTCAGAAATTATTGTGCAAAAATCGCGAATTTCGCCGGAGGTCCCCGGATATTGCAGTAGCGCACCAAATACGGTCGCTGGATCGAGATCCGTCATCGGATTGCCGATGATAATATTCCAGCCTAGCGGCTCGGCGCGTGTTCGCACCACTTCAATCGTTTGTGGATGGCACTCGGCATCGATGAAAAATGCGGCTGGGTATCTTTTCCCCACGCGATGCGCCATCGCCATTGCTTCCGCAGCGGCAGTCGCCTCGTCGAGCAGCGAAGCATTGGCTATGTGGAGAGCGCAGAGATCCGCGATCATCGTCTGAAAATTTATTAGCGCTTCGAGCCGTCCCTGGCTGATCTCCGGCTGATATGGCGTATAGGCCGTGTACCAAGCCGGATTCTCGAGGATATTGCGTTGAATCACGGGCGGCAGGAACGTCCCGTAATAGCCTTGACCGATCATCGAGGTAAACACCTTGTTCTTACCGGCCATGAAGCGAAGCCTATCCAACGCTTCAGATTCGGAAATTCCGAGCGCGAGTTCGAGCGGGCTTTGTTGCCGAATCGCGGCTGGTAGCGTTTGCGAAATAAGCTCGTCGATATCTGCTGCGCCGATGGTTGCCAGCATTTCTCGCATTTCCTCAGGCGACGATCCGATGTGACGGCGCGAGAAATCACTCGGATCGAAATCAACTGTGGAATTGTTGGCAAACATGGTCGTCACCTTTCCGTATCGGAGCCGCGTATGAGCGTGGTGAAGGGTTAAGCGAGTGTCGCTTGGTACCCCTGCTCATCCAGCAAGCCTTCGAGTTGGGATGGATCGGAAATCTTGATTTTGAAGAACCACCCCTGGCCCATCGGATCGTGGTTCACGAGTGCCGGCTCATCGACGACCGCTTGGTTGATCTCGACGACTTCACCGCTAACCGGTGAATAAACGTCGGATGCGGCCTTCACCGACTCGACGACGGCCGCCACCGAACCTTTTTCGAGCCGCACATTCGCCGCCGGCAGTTGCACAAACACTAGATCACCGAGGCGCTCCTGCGCATGCGTCGTGATACCGACGGTAGCAATATCGTCTTCGAGACGGATCCATTCGTGATCTTGGGTGAATTTCAACATCGAACCTGTTCTCCCGATCCAGTGTCAATTGCGCTTGTAACGATGCTGAACAAACGGCAATTCGCTTATTCGCAGCGGAATCCGGTTGCCGCGCACCTCGGCGCAGAGTTCCGTGCCAATCGTTGCAAAAGTTCTGTCGACGTAACCCATCGCGATTGGTGATTGCACGGTCGGTCCAAAAGTGCCGGACGTTACGATGCCGATCACGGTTGCCGAATTCATGTCCGCGTAGAGTATCGCCCCACTGCGTACTGGGGTACGCTCTCGAACCTGAAGTCCGACCCGTCGGCGCGTTCCGCCATCCTCGAATTCTTGCAAAATAATGCCTGCACCGGGAAATCCACCAGCGCGCGATCCGCCGGCGCGACGGACTTTCTGGATCGCCCATTCGAGCGCAGCCATCACGGGCGTTGTTGCTGGATCGAGATCGGCGCCGTAGAGGCAAAATCCCGCTTCAAGTCGCAAGCTGTCGCGCGCACCAAGACCGATCGGCATCACCGACTGGTCTTCACACAGCGCGCGCACCAAGAATTCGGTCCGATCGCTCGAGATGCTGATTTCGAAGCCGTCTTCGCCGGTATAGCCGGAGCGCGATACCACACAATCGCCGCCGAGAATCGATACTGTGCGTACGTCCATGAAGCGCATCTTGGTAACTTCGAACGCGAGGCGCGCCAGCGCCGTTTCCGCCTGAGGACCTTGCAGCGCGAGCAGCGCACGATCCTGAATTGGCTCGATTTTGCAATAATTTTGGAGGTGATGCCGCAGATGAGCCAGATCGGCAGTTTTGCTGGCAGCGTTGACAATTAGCAGAAAATGATCGTCGCAGTTCGCGATCATCAGGTCGTCGAGAATTCCGCCCGCAGCATTGGTGAACAGAGCGTAACGCTGCCGTCCCGCGGTAAGGCCGAGGATGTCGACAGGGACCAGCATTTCGAGCCCGTGCGCCGCATCTTCCAGGCGTCCGGACAAAGGCCGCACAACGATTTGCCCCATGTGCGAAACGTCGAACAGACCGGCGGCAGTGCGAGTATGCCGGTGTTCGGCTATGATGCCGGCGGGGTACTGCACCGGCATTTCGTGGCCGGCGAAGGGTACCATTCGCGCACCACGCTCGACGTGAAACCTGTAAAGCGGCGTGCGCAGCAAATGCGGCGTTTGTTGTGCTTCGCTCATGCGCGGGCCAACGGTTTTGCGGCCAGCGCCGATCGAAAATGAAGAAAAGAAAAAACGGGTAACATTCAGAGCACCTCATGACGGCGACTTACCGTCGTTTTAGTGCCCCCTCTGTTTTTTTGCCTGAGAACGTTATCCCGTCGGCGGGCGCAACGTGCGCCTCTCTCCAGAGTACTTCAATCCTCGCGGTCCTTTTGCCTGAGAGTTTCCGGGGGCGGTTGCTCCTTCGGCGTCGGAAGACCGATCTCTCCCGCGATGGTGTCGTCTATGCTACCGCTAAATCTCCTAATTGGTCTCGCGATTCAGATTCTGCTTTCGATCAACGTCGCACTCTCTCAAATTTATCGATCCAGGCGCAGGATGATCTCATGCACGATGATGTCGATCTGTCCAAGAACGTATTTGTCGGGTGCGAAGATGAGCCTGTACGCCCGAGAATGTATTGCCACCTGCCGATCCGCGTCGACAAGTGCTTTGGCGGCAATGCATTGACGCACAATGTCGATGCACGGCCGAAAGCAAAAACATGTGATCACAAATTGGAGTTTTGTCAACCGTTACCTTGACAACGTAATCCATGATTCTAACGTAATCTGTGCATCTAGTGTGTGATCACGAATTCGGCCCAGATCCGAGCGAATGGACTGCCAAGTGTCGGACATGCGGGAGTGTGAAATGCTCAATCGCAATACAAGAATCGCCGGCTCGCTCGTGGCGATGATCGTAGCTTTGACCGCGGGCTCCGCAATTGCACAATCCTTGTCCGGCGCGAGCGAAGAGCCATTCAAAGTGCGCTTCACCTGGAAGATTAAAGGCGAATACGCGCCGTTCTATGTTGCTCAGGAGAAAGGGCTCTTTGCGAAGGAGGGCCTCGCGGTGACGATGGCAGAGGGCGCGGGCGGGCAAGCCGCCATGGCGGCGCTGCTTCAAGGGCAGGAAGATGTCGTCGTGGCGCCCGGTGTCTATGCCCTTTCGGCGGAATCCAAAGGAATGCCGATCAAGATAATCGCGCTCTATCATCCTGCGAGCCCATTAGGCATCTTCAGCTTCGCAAGCAATCCGGTTAAGGTACCCAAAGATTTGGAAGGCCGGAAGATTGCGGTCTCGCTTGATCTCTTCTCCAATTACATGAACGTCTTTTGCCGCAAGAATGGCGTCGATTGCGATAAGGTCGGCCGGGTGCGCGTGAACATCGAATTGCAACAGCCAATTTTTATCAGCCACGGCGTTGATGCCTTCGGTGGCTTTCTTGATGTCGATTGGCAGTTGCTGCAGCTCGGAGCGAAGGAACCGCTCACCTACATGGATCTGACGAAATACGGCATGATTATTCCTGGCCTCTCGGTCGTGACCAGCGACGCCGTAATTCAAAGGCGGCCCCAGGCGTTGCGCGAATTTCTCGTCGCTGTCGGCGCCGGTGTGGCGATGACGCGCGCCAATGTGTCTGAGGCTGCTGATATCCTAATGAAAAGCTGGACCCTCGCGCCGCCTATCAATGTGGTGCAGGAGCAGATCCAAGCGGCGATCGGCGCCGTACCCAGCTATCGCAATCGACCGGTCGGCTGGATCGACGTTAAAGTTATCGAAGAAGCGTTGGCTACCCTCATGGAAAGCAAAGAAATAGAGACGGCCAAGCCAGCCGATAGCTATTTTACGAACGCTCTGCTGAACGAGAAAGACTAATGGCGCTGGGGCGGAGTGATGGACGGGGTTGAGAACGACGCAATCCTAATCCGCAACGCGGCAGCAATCATGACCGGCCGGTCCGACGCGCCACGCGCTGTCGGACCGGATATCCGAATTCGGGGTGGCAGGATCGACGCGATCGGGTCGATCGGGGCTGAGCATGGCGAGCGCATTGTCGATGCAAGCGGGTGCCTGGTCTATCCGGGCTGGGTCAACACGCATCATCATCTGCTTCAATCGTTGATGAAGGGCCTTCCCGGCGGCATGGGCGTCCCGCTTGGGGAGTGGCTACAGGCGGTTCCATTCGCTTTCCGCATGCGCTTCAATGAGGAAATGCTCAAGACTGCGGCGCTGTTGGGGATCGCCGAGCTGATGCTTGCAGGCTGCACAACGGTAGCCGATTTTCACAATCTGTATTATCCGGGTATCGCGTTCGATTCATCGGCCGCGATCTTCGATTCGGCAGATCAACTTGGGCTTCGACTTGTGCTGTGCCGCGGTCTTAACACCCGGATGCGTGGTGGCTTGGTGACGCCTCGTACGATGCTGCCGGAGACATATGCCGACGCCCTGGCGGATATCGAGCGCGTGACGGCACGATGGCACGATCCTTCGCCTGCGGCGATGCGGCGCGTCGTCGTCGCGCCGTCTAGTTTCGCGTTCTCAACCGAACCAGGTCAGTTGCGAGACCTTGCCGCCGATGCGCGGCGGCTCGGGTTGCGCATGCATTCGCATTTGGCAGAAAGCCAGGACGATGTCGTCTATTGCCGCGAGACTTATGATCTGCGTCCGCTGGAATATGCCGCTCAGTGCGGGTGGACCGGAAAGGATGTCTGGTTCGCGCACCTTGTTCACGTCGATGCCGAAGACATTCGCATTATGGCAGATACCGGGACCGGCGTTGGCCATTGCCCCGGCAGCAACGCGCGTATTGGCAACGGCATCGCGCCGGTGCTCGAGATGCGCAATGCGGGCGTACGCATTGGTCTAGGCCAGGATGGCGGCGCTGCAAGTGATTCGGGAGACATGATCGCGGAGGCTCATTTCGCGTGGTATCTGCATCTCGCCAAAGGCGGCCCCAGAGCCTTATCGATTGAGGAGGTGATCCATTGGGGCACGCGGAGCGGCGCCGAAATCCTCGGCCTTGATGCGGTTGGCGCTGTGGCGCCGGGCTTTGCCGCGGATCTTGCGATCTACCGCCTTGACGATTTGCGTTTTGCAGCATTCCACGACGTGGCTGTCGCCCCCGTGGCAACCGGGATCCGACCGTACCTGAAATGCCTGCTGGTCGACGGCCGCATCGTCGTTGAGAACGACCGCATCCCCGGCATCGATGTCGACGAACTGCGCCGGCGGGTAAATGCTGCCGTCCGCAGGCTCGTCCAGGACAATGCCTGACGCGTGAGAGTCAAGAATGCGCGTCTTGTGTGAAGTAGAAGTCGTCCATATCGAGCCCGACTCCGCGCCGCTTCGCCTCGCGATAGATGATCACCCCGAGCGCGGCGAATTGCAGGCCCAGCCCCTGCGAATTGTAAAAACACGTCACTTCGCCCTCCGATGTGCGGCCGGCAGCCTTGCCGGCGACCACGTCCTTAAGCTCGGGTGTCGCCGCGTCGTCGACCCGGGAGCCGGTGATGCGGTGGTATTCTCCGCTGGTAAATTCCGGAACCTCGGAGGGCCAGCCCCGCCCAGCGCGGACTGTCAATTCCGCCTTGGTGTGGACTACCAGGCAATGGACGCTGTTGAGAATCGAGGCGGGGATTTCCTTACCATTGACGCTGCTGATGTGCATGCCTGGCCGCATCCAACTCGGGTCGATGGTGGGCGCAGTGGCATTGGTGGCTGAGATCAGGATCTCGGTGCCCGACGCTGCTTCACTGGGATCGTCGACCGAGCGGACATCGATGCGCAATTTTTCGCGCATTCTCGCGACAAAGCTCTCACGGTGGTGGGAGTTGGGACTGAAGACCTTGACCAGTTCCAGCGGCAGCACCGACGCCAATGCCTCGAGGTGCGATTCCGCCTGCAGGCCAGTGCCCAGAAGTCCCATTATCCGGCTGTCGGCGCGCGCCATATGGCGCGCCGCTACCGCACTGGTGCAGCCGACGCGGGTCTTCTGCACTGCGCTGTCGTTGAGGATCGCGAGAAGCTGCCCTGTTTCCATCGAGAACAGCAAGACGGAGCCGTTGTAACGTCCGCCGGGTTCGGCTAGCGCCAGCTTCTCCCGGCGCGGCTTTCCGTCGACCATTGGCCAGATAAGTATGTCGGATATCAATCGCAGCGCGGCGATCCTGCCGCGCGGCCACATGCCAGACATGGTCTTGAAGGCGTGAACGCTGTCATGGCGATCGTTGGCGCCGAGCATATCCTGGCGCGGCATGTCGATGGCATCGCGATTGCCGAAATCGCGATAGGCATCTTCGAGTGCCGCTACGCAATCCGGAATGCGGAGTAGTGCCTCGACGTCTTTGTTGGTCAGTACCAGCATGCCGATTTCAACTCTCCTTGCGATATCGACGCGCTTTCAGCACGCTTCCCAATCTGGCGTGAGTGCGCGCCGCCCGAAGTTTTGCACCCGCGCTGCGCCGCGAGCTTAGGGATGGACCAGATCACCAGTGTCCTCGGCACCTACGAGCTATGTAGTCATCGCAGATCTACGTGCGGCACCTAAAGAAAGAGGCGCCGCGACGTAGTCTTGATCACGTTGCGGAACCACAGTAGACCCAGATCTTCACTTTGGTAAGTCTGCCATTGCAGAACGTCCGTCATGTCGGGGATGTCGAATGGCGGCTTGAGGTGGCGGAGCTTCAAGCGATCGTCAGATTGCCGGGCGAGCCGCAGTGGCACGACAGCTATGTGATTGGTTCCGACGACCGAGGGCGGCACCAGCGCATAGCTCGGTGTAACGATCGCGATTTTCAAGATCTCGCAGAATTGGTGGTAGAACCATTCCTCGACGAAGGTTCGGCGCTCCGAATATGCAACGACGTGACCAAGCGTCAAAAACTGCTCAGGCGACAGCGCACTGCCCACCAGGGTGTTACCAGCCCAGACGATACAGACATAGGCTTCGGTAAAGAGCGTTTCGCGCGGATACGCCTTTACGGCAAAACGCTCCGGCACGATGAGAGCGTTGTTTTCGCTCTTCTCGAATCTGACCGAGGCGCCGCCATAGAGGATTTTCACACCCGGCGCGGAGGTGGCGACTTCCTTTATGACTTCGGTCATCAGGGTGGCCCAGACATAGTCAGAGCAGCTGATGGTGAACCGGCGTTCGGAGACTGCCGGATCGAAGCCGGAGCGTGTCTCAAGGAGCTTCGCGTCTGGAGCAGAAGCTCGTGAAGTGGCTGCGCCAAAGTTGCGGCCAATGGCGTCACCACCATGCGCCGCCTGAGCTGCACTACTAGCTTGTCACCGAAATGCTCGTGCAGTCGTGCAAGAGCATTGCTCATCGCCGATTGGCTGATGAAAAGCTCCTCGGCTGCGCGCGTGACGCTCTAATGTTTCAGAAGTGCATCGAGCGCCGACAGAAGGTTCAGGTCGAGACCCTGGAAACGCATCTATCGACCTCGCGCTCGCACCGAGCAGGCGCCATGGCGTTTAGATTGGGGTGTCGCTGCATGCATTTCTTAAGCTGTTCACAGGTTTTACGGATCCACTTTGCGTAGGCGATGTGCTCAAAGGGCGAGTATCTTACGTTCTGCCGCAATCGAGCATATTGATCATCTCGGTCGAGATGTATCGCGTAGGTTCATTGGCTCGACGAGGTGGTGGTGGGACGTCTTGCGTAATGCCCCCTTTGCTGGGTGCGAGCTTGTAAGCATACCAGGGCGAATGCCATTCGCCGGGCTTCACCGAAAGAAGGGATATTGGATACCCCGGCCGAGTTTGCCGTGCTCATCCTTCGCCCAGAGGTTGAGCGGACAATTGGGTGCGACGGGCCAGAATTGCGCGACCGGAGTCATGTTCATGGCGAGCCATTTGTCGCAGAGATTGCCGTCCTCGAAGGGACAATCCCGTCTCGATGCCAAAAAAGCCAGCGATGCGAGCCGCCTCAATATCCCTGCGGCCCGAAGACTTTGATTCCGAGCCGTTTCTCTACGGCGCGCCCGAAGCGGAACTTAACCTCGGCGCCTTCGTAGTTGTTGGGCGGAACGGCAAGATGTGCCGATTCCGCCTCAACCCTGAGGTTAACAAAATACGGGCCGTCCGACGCCATAATCTCGGGCGCCAGCCGTTCGAGATCAGCGACGTTGTCAATTTCACGCGCTTTCGCGATGCCGGCGGCACGCGCGATCCCTACATAATCGCTGAGGTTTCGGTTCACCATCGGTACGGCGCTGACCGTTTGGTAAACCCGATTGTCGACGACGAAATGTTTCAAATTCTTCGGTGCCGCTCCGGCCTCAGTGAGAAGGCAGCCGAGGTTCATGCAGAGCGACCCGTCCGCATTGAACAGCAGCACGTGCTCCTTCGGCAACGACAAGGCGAGACCGAGCGCGAAACTTGCGGCGAAACCCATTGCGCCGTGGACATAGAAAGTCTCCTCGCTCTTGGTTGCGGCCCACCATTCGTTGGAGGCCATCCCCAAGGCACAAACCGCCAAGGAGCCTCCGCGATGAGCGGCCAGCACCTTCATTGCATCCCGGGTCTTCATTTTCATTGTCCCTTCAGCAAGCGCCGCGTCAAAAATAAGATGAACGGTCGCTTTTGGAGCCGGCATGCTTCATAGGCATTGGGGATGCAACCGATCTCGTCAAGCCGATCGACGACATGATAGGGAAAATCATAAGCCTGCAGCAGCGGAATGGTCCGTCGCCCCTGAATCTCCTGATAAACTCGGTGATCGTCGATCGAGCCGCGCATGCTGACGATGCAAAAGACCGGGATTTGATGCCGGAGATTAAGTGTCGCAAGCTCGCCGGTGCAGGTGAGCAGTCCGGTATTGCCGATCACTGCGACCGATCGCACGCCACCAAAGAATGCGCCGCTGCATATAGTCACGGCCTCCGCTTCGCGTGCGACCGGGACATGGATGACCGATGGGTCCGCATCCAAGCGACCAATGAGCGGGCCGACCCAATCGTCAGGCAGCGTCGCGGCCAGAGTCACACCAACGCGCGTCAGTTCCTCATGAATTCGCTGATAGGGTTCCATCGTCTTAACGCTCAGGTTTGCGGGCATTGTCGAGGTATTCGTTGGTAAAGTAGCGATTGACGTCGTAAACTGTTTTAATCACGTCTGCATCTTTCAGAATTTCAAGATTGTTCTGCCACGACGAGCGGTCTTGCCAGCCATATGGTTTGTCGGCCGGTAGCGGAATCGCAACCAACGTCTCCCTGAGTTGGGTCTCAAGGATTTCAGGATCATTACCGACCGTCATGTGCTTTGCGAGCGCCGCGGCGGCCGCGGCCGGGTCCTTCTGAGCCTCGACATAGCCGCGGGCCGTTCCGGCCAGCAATTTGCGGAGCACGTCGCCGTGAGATTGGGCGTATTCCTTGTTAACGAAGAAGCAGTCGCCGAGAAGTTTCATACCGAAATCGCCGATGACGAGTTTGTTGAACTTGATGCCCGTTTTCTTTTCGATGAGCGGCACGTCGACATTGAGGAATGTTGACATCACGTCGAGCTTGCGCGTCATGAAGAGTGTGTTCCGGCTGGAATAGTCGAGCACAACGCGCGTGACTTTGTCGGGATCGACATCGTTCAGCTTCAGAAATGGATCGAGCAGATTGGCGAAGGTCTCGTTGACGGTAAGGCCGAGATTCTTCCCCTCGAGATCCTTAGGGGTCTTAAGAGGTATGTCTGGAAAGGAGATTATTCCGAAGGGTGTGACGGGTTGATAGACTGCGATCGCCTCTACCGGCAACCCGTTACTAACCGCCTCCGCGACGGCAGTCGCAGGGCCAAAGCCGATCTTTTCAGCGCCGCTGGCGATGAGCTTGACCACCGTCTCGGCGCCTGAGCCCTCGGCGGGCTGAACGTCGAGCCCTTCCGCCGCATAATAACCCTTCTCGATTGCGACAAAAAGCGGCGCGTGCTCGCCCTTATACTTCCACGTTAAGCGAACGCTGACGGGCTCCTTGGCTGGGCCGTTTGTACCGGACGAGGATTGCGCTCTTGCGGCGCCGGCGGCCAAAATTGCCACCATCGTCCCGAGGCAGGCCACGAGCCTTATCCTGCGATTGAACATCTCGCCATTACCTCGCGTGCCCTGCTTGCGGCGGTTACTTTCGCTCTTACGTGATCACGATTTAGGATCACAAATTTTACCATGTCAACGGCGACCGTTGACAAAGCCCTGATATGTGATCAAAAAGTTCGGCGATTATATTTGCATTGGCGCGCGGATCGCCGCTCTGAGATGCCAGGTAGCCATTACTGTCCGCAGTCCCGGCGCGGGAGTTCTTGGGTGCGTAGAAAAAGCGGGCGGCGTTCAATGGAATTGCTAATCGGCCACGCGAAGAGCAAGAGACGCGGTGGGTCCGCCCGCAAACCGCGCCGCGGGGCGCTCCAGGATCGCGTTCTTGAGCAATTGTGTCACGGCCTGATGGTCGGCGCACTTGCGCCGGGTCAGACGATCACACTGCGGCGACTCGCCGCGCTCCTCGACACGAGTCCAATGCCGGTCAGGGAGGCGATCAATCAACTCACCGCTGCCAACGCGCTCGAGATTTTGCCCAATCGTTCGGTCGCAGTGCCACGAATGAGCGCGGGGCGCTACCAAGAATTGACCATGGCACGCCAGGCGCTCGAAAGCCTCGCCGCCGAGATGGCCTGCGCGAACGTAACGCCCTCGCTTATCCGGCGGCTCTCCAATATCAACGGCAAGCTTCGCGCCGCGATCAAAAAGCGGAACAGTCTTGCTTGCCTGTCGCTAAATCAGGAATTCCATTTCACTCTGTATGCGGCGGCGAAGTCAGAAGTCATTCAACCGCTAATCGAGTCCTTGTGGTTGCAAGCCGGGCCGATTATGTATCTTTCACTCGTGTCGCCCGATGGCCCGTGGGACGCTTCTTGCCACGATGAGATTCTGTTGGCGCTCAAGGCAAAAAATCCCGCCGCCGTTGCTAGTGCTCTACGGCGTGATCTCGGTGGCACGGCGAAATCCATGCTGCGTTCCTCGATATTTCGGGCGACGAACAGCCGCCTGCTATTGCTGGCGACGTCGCTCTGAAATTTTCTTCGACAAACTCGCGCGCGGAACCTCAGTATGATTCCGGTGTCGGTTATTACTGGGTTTCTCGGGAGCGGTAAGACCACGCTTCTGCGTCGTCTGCTGGCCGATCCGACCATGGCGGAGACGGCAGTGCTCGTGAATGAATTCGGCGAGGTCGGGCTCGATCATCTGCTGCTCCGCAAGGTCGATGAGGATATCATCCTACTGAATTCCGGCTGTCTGTGTTGCACGGTGCGCGACGATCTGATTGAGACACTTGACGATCTGCGCCTGAAGCGTGCCGAAGGCGCGATTCCGATGTTCAATCGAGCCGTCATCGAAACAACGGGGCTGGCAGACCCAGCGCCCATCGTCCAAACGCTGATGATGGACCCTGCGCTGGTGTCCCATTACCGACTGTTGGGCCTTGTCGCGACGGTTGATGCGACGCATGGCGGCGGTCAGTTGGATCGCCATCAAGAGGCGTTGAAGCAAGTCGCGATGGCGGACCGCTTGGTGTTGACGAAGATTGATCTCGCGGGGAGGGAAGCCGCTGCCTCGCTGCAAGAGCGGCTGGCTGCACTCAATCCCGGCGCTACCTTGTTCACTGCATCCTTGGAGTCAGGCCCGGGTCCGAATGAACTGTTCGATTCCGGTTTCGCCGTCGTGGGGAAGCCGGAGAACGTGCAGCAATGGCTGCGCGAGGAATCCTTCCGCACGGATGCCCACCATTCACATCCAGACGTGAACCGACACGACAGCCGCGTCGCAAGCTTCTGCCTTACCATTGACGTGCCCATCGAGTGGGGACGTTTGGTCGAATGGCTAAAACTGCTGTTGGCCAGCCGCGGCGATCAGATCCTAAGGCTCAAGGGAATTTTGAACCTCGCCGGAAGGTCGCGCCCGGTCATCATCCAGGGGGTGCAACACGTCTTCTACCCGCCCGTGGAATACGCTGCTTGGCCCGACGCAGATCGCTCGTCCAAAATCGTTTTCATCACCAGCGACCTGCCACGGGCGGGTGTCGAGGAGTCACTGCGCCAATTTCTATCGCAGCGCGATCCTAAAGACGCGCCGTGACCAGGCTAGGTATCGCGCACTGAGCTCGAGAAAAGCTCCTCCGGCTCGACTGCGCGCTCGCAGACTCCTTGTTCAAATGCGAAACGCAGGAAGGCGCGAAGCGTCGGCAGATTCTTTTGGAATCCATACGGCCAGAAGTCGGGGCCGAACTCGGCTAGCAGGTCTTGCGCATAGGCGCCGAGCCAAGGCAACGGAATCTGCATATTGGATGCGCCAAGGAGTCTCGCAAAGCTTCGCTTCTTGGCCTCCTCGAATCCCGCGAGCAGAGCACGCGGTAGCCCCGGATAAGAAGCCAGGACATCGGCGCGAATAACGACCGTGTGCATGATCGGAAAGATGCCTGTGGTGCGCCAATAATGCCGCTCGGCCTCACGCCAATCGCTGAACAGGCGCCGAATAACGCTATTCGGCGCGGCGAACGATTTCGGCGGTTCCGAGGCGATGAGCGCGTCAATCTCGCCGGCGACCAGCATTGCATCAAGGGTATTATCGGCAACTGCCCTCAAGCGAATGCCGTCCGGGACGTTGACGCGCACTTTTTCCTGTCCGCCCGGCTCGTTGACGCCGGCCTGCACCCAATCGATTTCGGACAGCAGCAGCCCATGCTCGTGCATCAAAATGGCGCGGGCATAAACAACCGCCGTCAACGCCCATTCGGGAATGCCTATCTTCCGACCGCGCAGATCGGCTGGCGCGTGCACAGGCCCGTCGGCGCGAACATAGATCGCGTGATGCCGAAAGAGCCGTGCCGGGAACACTGGAATCGCGGATAGGCTCCGATCGCCTTGCGAGACGAGCGCGGCGTATTTGCCCATCGACATTTCCGAGACTTGCCATTCGCGCTGCTTGATGAAGCGCCCGAAGATCTTCTCGACCGGCAATACTAGGCATTTAAGGTCGAAGCCGGGTATGGGTACGCGCCCCGCCGCAAGGTCGCGCAGGTGATCGTATTCGGCGACCGCCATTGTTAGTTGGACTTGTTCGGATCCCATTTTGTAGCCGGCCTTCTGGATGCGTGAAACGAGATTGGCGCCTTATGGCGCAACGACTTGCTGGCATACCTATCGGATGTCACTAGGAGCCACAATTATCGGGGCCGAGGCATTCGCCTGTAAACCACGAAAGTTGAGCAACGCTTGCCCATTTGCGCGTTCTTTTGCACCGACCTACCCAGAATCGTGAATACCTGCTATCAAAACAAACAATTAGAAGCGGGCCTCTACATGTGAAAGACTTAAACTCAAGCGTCGTGAGATTGTAAGTATCCGACAGAAAATGGAGGGCGTGCGATGTCGTTCATCCGAAATGCGTGGTACGCGGCCGGTTGGTCGCATGAGCTCGAGAGCAACCTCGTTCCGCGTACTTTCCTGAATGAGCCGGTGGTTATTTTCCGCGATCACGATGGCGCGCCCACCGCATTGGCCGATCGTTGCCCGCACCGTTTCGCGCCGCTCAGCCTCGGCAAGCTAAAGGATGGCATTCTGGAGTGCGGCTACCATGGGCTGTGCTTCGATTCGAGCGGCGCCTGCGTGACCAATCCACACGGCGATCATGTGATCCCAAAAAAGGCGCGCGTGAAGAACTACAGGTTGTCGGAGCGCAACGGTATCGTCTGGATCTGGATGGGCGATCCGGCGCTCGCTGACGAAGGGGAAATTCGCGACTTTCCCCAATTCGGAAAGAATCCGCATTTCGTCGCGGTCTACGGCTATTTGCATGTCGAAGCTAATTATCAGCTCATCAGCGATAATCTGCTCGACCTCACGCATGGCCAATACATCCATCCGATGTTCACGAATGCCGCCGGGCCCGCCGCGCTCGAGCCGTCGGACGATCCGGACGAGAGCACCGTCTGGGCTAAATTCGTTCGAAAGAGCCAATATCCGAACAAATATTTCCAGTTCCTTGGCTATCCGGCGGAGAAGCTCGGCGATCACCGGAACTACATGCGCTGGAATCCGCCTGCGGTTCTACTCCTGGATGTCGGAATGACGGGGGTAGGGGAGCCGCACGAGAATGGCATCTCGATCCCCACGGCGCATCTCATTACGCCTGAGACCGAGACGACGAGCCATTATTTCTGGTCGATGGCGCGCGACTTCCGGTTAGAGGACGAAGCATTCAGCCAACGCCTCTTGGAGATCGGTGTTGACATTTTCACGCGGGAGGACAAGCCGATTATCGAAGCACAGCAGCGAAGCATGGGAGGGACGACAGATCTCCTGTCATTGAAGCCGGTGCTGCTCACGACGGACGGCCCGTCGGTGCGGGCGCGCCGCGTTTTGCTGCGGTTAATGGGCGAGGAGCAGCCGAGCGTGCGGGCCGTTGTCCGCTAATGAGATATCCGTCGATCGGACCATGCCGTGAGGGTTGAGTGAAGCCGGCGTGCAATTACCAACCAGGAATCATCATGGATGGGCGTGCGATCGTGGCCATGGAGGCCGGTAAAAAGTGAACAAACGACGCTCCTCCTGAGCGTTGACAGACCGGAACGATGTGATCACAACAACAACTACGTAGTCCGAGTTTTGCCGTCTTCCCGGTCGAGAGGCCCACCATGTTCACACCGCGGATCGCTCCTGCCCTCTTGTTCCTCTGCCTCCTCGTCGCGCCCCTACTGGCGTCGTCGTCGTCGTGGGCCGAGGACGTTTTCAATGTTCGGTTCTCATGGAAACTGAAGGGCGAATACGCCCCCTTCTATCTGGCCCGCGACGAGGGACTGTTCACGAAGGTGGGATACAACGTGCATCTGGGCGAGGGCGCCGGGGCGGAGGCGGCACTGGGCGCCTTGGTGCAGGGCCAGGAAGACGTCGTCGTTATTCCCGGCATTTATGCGCTGAGTGCAGTCAGCAAGGGTCTGCCGGTGAAAATGATTGCCCTCTATCAACCTAAGGCGCCGGTCGCGATTATCAGTTTTCCGGACAAACCGATTACATCGCCCAAGGAGCTCGAAGGTCACTCGCTCGTCGGCACGGTCGGCGACACGACCACCGACTATCTGAAAGTATTCTGCAAGATCAATGCTATCGATTGCGACAAAATCAAACTGGTCATGCTCAACAATCAGGCACGACTGCCGCAATTCATGAGCCGGCAGGTGGATGCGCTCAGCACCTACTGGAACATCGATGTGCCCCAACTCGAGTTCAGCTCGAAGCAGAAATTCGTCGTGCTCGATGTCTCGAAATACGGGCTGATCGAACCGGGCCTATCGATTGTCACGAGCGATGCGGCGATCCAGAATAATCCCGAAAGGCTGAAGAACTTCATTCATGCGCTGAGCCAGGGCTTCGTCGACTCCAAGGAGTCCCCGAAGGCGGCGGCTGAGGCGCTGTCCAATGCGTGGCAAGGCGCCCCCGACGCGGAAGTCGTGGAGACGCAGGTGAAGCTGTCAAACGACACCTTCGTCAGTTCCGCCGGCGAGCCGTTGGGCTGGGTCGATGACGGCGTCGTCACGGCGGCGCTGGCGCTGCTTAAGGACTCCGGCCAGATCGAAACCGTGAAGCCGCACGGCAGCTACTACACGAACAAGCTTCTGAGCGAGTGAGCGGAAGTTGCGCCGATGCTCGGGAGTCGATGACGACAGCAGGGAGACCTGATCGCATTTACATTGTTGGATTGTGTGGCGCCGACCCACGCCGAAGGCGAATGTCCCGTCTCGCTCAGCAACACACGGCAGCAGGGACAGTCTGATCCTGGATAGCATGGCGCAGACAATGTTCGCCGACGGTGCAATGCGGATCCTGACGGTGGATTCAGGACGAGCGGACGGATGCCGCTGTGACTTGCTCGGTTCGGGGCGTGCCTGCGGGTCGCCAACATTGCGACCGTTTTCGACTTCGATTTTGCCTTGCCCGAGCCTAATTGGATATCCACATGCGGCCGTTTCTTTCGGTGGAAGGCGCTCGATCTTGACACAAAGCCGGGCTTTGTGATCACAATACGTGATCAATCAAGTGCAGGAAGCATTGTCCTGCGCCTTGTCGACTACCCGTTGGCGGATCTTTGTTCAGAAGGATTGCAAAGCCGGCCAGATCCACCGACGATCCGCCCGTCGGCGGCGGTTCGACCGGTTTGACATTCGCTCGAACGCTGAGCTTGCTTTTAGGTAATTGAAGAGTGTCTCATGGCACTCGTGAGCGAACACTCGGGAAGGAGGCCAGAATGGCGATCGCCCCGGAGCGGGTATCTGAGGAAAAAGCAACGCGGCGCGTGAAGGCCCGCAGGCAGCGCATAATGGAAGCGATGGCGGCGCCGACGCTGACCGTCGCGATCTTGCTGCTCTGGCAGTTCGGCGTCGGAGCGATCGGGCTTTCCGAATTCATTTTGCCCACTCCGTGGAGTATTGCGGCGCGCATTGTCCACGACTATCGATTGCTCTTCACCAACTCGCTGATCACTATCGCCGAAATGATTGCTGGGTTCGTGCTGGCCGCGATCGCCGGCGTCCTGACGGCGCTTTCGATCTTCTATTCGCGCATTTTCGAGCGGGCGGTCTATCCAATACTCGTTGCGTTGCAGACGATTCCAAAAGTGGCGTTGGCGCCGTTGCTTGTGCTCTATCTCGGCTACGGCTTCGCGCCGAAATGCTTCCTTGCCTTCCTGCTCGCTTATTTCCCGATAGTGATTGCAACCGTCGTCGGGCTGAAGGCGCTCGATAAGGCAATGGTTAATCTCGTGCGGTCGATGGGGGCGACGGAATGGCAGACATTCTTCAAGATCCGACTGCCTGCGGCGCTTCCAAACGTCTTCGGTGGCTTCAAAGTTGGAATCAGTCTCGCGGTGATCGGCGCCGTCATCGGCGAATACGTCGCGGCCGACCGCGGGCTGGGCTATCTGCAGCTTCAGGCAAGCTCACAATTCGATACGACGTTGAGCTTCGCGGCCGTAGTGGCCATTGCGCTTATTGGTGTGGTTTTGTTCGGTGCCCTTGAAGTCCTTGAGCGTCGCGTCGTCTTTGAACGGGAATCGGCGAAATGAGCGCCTTAAAATCGACCGAACTCGGTCCGGCGGTCGGGGCGATGATGCATGGCGTCGGCGTCGAGATCGAAGGGCTCACCAAGATCTATGAAACCCGTGAGGGTACAGAGATTATGGCGCTCGACCATACCAATATAACGATCGAGCCCGGCAAGTTCGTCGCGATCGTCGGCCCGAGCGGCTGCGGCAAGAGCACGCTGCTTTCTCTGATCGCCGGGATCACGCCGCTTACTACGGGTCGCATCCTTGTCGCCGGTGAAGAGGTCAAGCGTCCGCATCCGACGGTGGGCGTCGTCTTTCAAACGGATCTTCTTCTTTATTGGCGCAATATCACCGACAACATCATGTTGCCGGTCGAGATCAAGGGGTGGAATCGGAAGGAATACCTGCCACGCGTCAATCAGCTGCTCAAGCAGGTGGGTCTAGAAGGTTTCGGCCCGAAATATCCGAGCGAGCTGTCGGGTGGCATGCGCCAGCGCGCTGCGATCTGTCGCGCCCTAGTGCAGCAGCCGGGACTGCTGCTGATGGACGAGCCCTTCGGCGCGCTCGATGCGTTGACGCGCGAGCAGATGATCGGGGATCTGCAGACAATGTGGTTGTCGCTGCGCAACACGGTCGTATTCATCACGCACAGCATTGATGAAGCCGTCTTTCTCGCTGATCGGGTCATCGTCATGTCCCCGCGACCGGGCAAGATCGATCTGGATTTGCAAATTGCGATCGACCGGCCGCGTGGCTGGAAAAGCCGAGCCGACCGCCAGTTCATCGATTACATGAACCAGATCCGGCAGGTCTTCGAGGCGCGCGGTGTCCTGTCGAAAGAAGCGGTATGAAAGTGGCCATCCTAGGCGCCGGTGCCGGAGGCTGCGCGGCTACCGCCGAACTCTTGCGCGCTGGGCATGACGTCGTGCTCTGGAACCGCTCGATGGAGGCGTTAGAACCGTTTCTGATAAATGGCGGCGTCTGCTACGAAGGAGTGCTCGGCGCAGGGGTCGCGCGCCCGAAAGCGATCACCGACGACATCTCGTCAGCCGTCGCGGACGCCGAGGCGATCCTCGTCTGCCTGCCTACCTTTTCTCAGGCGTCAGTGGCTCGTCGCCTGGCAGAGACCGGCGTCGGCAAACGGATTCCCGTCATCCTTAATCCTGGCCATACCGGCGGTGCACTGGAATTTGCAACCGTCTTTCGTGGATATGGAGTCGAGCCGCCTCCGATCGTCGAATTCTCGACCTTGACCTATGTCGCTCGTAAGCTGAGTCCCGAGCGTGTGACTGTCACCGGCCGTGCGAAGCAGGTCCGCGCCGCTGCGTTGCCCGGCGGCGAAGCGGCGCTCATTGCTGCGCGCAAGCTGTTCGACAGCGCCTTTCCGGTTCGCGACGTGCTCAATTCTGGCCTATCCAACGTCAACTTGGTGCTCCACCCACCAGGTGCGATCCTGGGAGCTGCGTGGATCGAGGCGCGAAAGGGCGATTTTACATTCTATGTCGACGGTATGACGCCCGGCGTCGGCCGGGTGATGAAGGCGTTGGATCTCGAGCGACGCGCGGTCGCGCGAGGCTTCGGGCACGAACTGCCGACACTCATCGGCGAAATGCAGATGATTGGCACCGTTGAGAGTTCGGTGACGGATCTCGACGATTATGTCGCTGCGGTCGCGAGCGGCATCGCGAATCGGAATATCAAGGCACCTGATGCGCTGACGCATCGCTACTACCTCGAGGATTTTGGTCACGGGCTGGTGCCGTTTCTTGCCTTTGCCCGGTTGGCGTCTATTGCAGTGCCCGTCGCCGCTTCGCTATTGCACCTTGCAAGCACGCTGACTGGGGTCGATTTCAGTGTTGCCGGCCGCACCGCCGAGCGCATGGGCATCGCGGATCTCGATGTCCATCTTCTCATGGCGAGAGTCCGCTGCTAGGAGGCTCAAAGATGGATTGGCACAAATGCAATATTGCCATCGTCGGCGGCGACCGTCGCGAGCAGGAAATCGCACGTCTTGCCGCGACGACCGGCGCCGATGTAAGAGCCCATGGATTTCCCTGGCCGCCCGGGGGCATCAAGGACGTCCGCCACGCTCCCGATGCAGCAGCCGCCTTGAAGGGCGCCGATTTTGCGCTCTTTCCGATCCCGGGCATGTCGGTGGAGGGCGCCCTCTTCGCGCCTGCGGCACCGGGGCCTATCGTGCCAGATCGCGCGATGCTGTCGGGCATGCGTGCACCCGCGCACATTATTCTCGGTTGGGCCAACGATGCGTTGAAGGCGCATTGCCAGGCGCTCTCCATCCAATTGCACGAATATGAATGGGATGTGAGCTTGATGCTGCTGCGGGGCCCGGCGATCTGCGAAGGGCTGCTGCGGGTGATGATCGAGAATACTGAAATTACCATCCACCGATCCAAAGTCGCAATCGTGGGCCAAGGGACGATCGGCTTTCTCGTGGCCCGCTACATGGTCGCGCTTGGCGCGTATACCCATGTCTTCGCGCGCAACCCCGTGCAACGCGCGGCGGCTCAGACGGCCAATGCCGAGGCGCACGCGCTCGAGGAGCTAGAGGCTCTGGCGTCAGAATTCGACGCCATCGTCTCATCGGTGCCGTCGCAGATCGTCGGCCGCAAGGTTCTCGAGCGGTTACCGCGGCATGCGCTACTGGTTGATCTCGCCGCGCCGCCGGGCGGAATCGACCGTGACGTTGCCAAGGATCTTAGTTTAAAATTTGTCTGGGCGCGCGGCATGGGAACGCGGGCGCCGGTCACGGTCGGCGCCAGCCAATGGTCCGGTATTAAAAGTCGGATCGAGCGCATCATGGAGGACAAAGCATGAAGGTCGATCTTGTAATCCGAAACGCGCGCGTCGTCGATCATGACGGCGAGTTCGAAGGCGGCGTTGCCGTCAACGAAGGACGCATCGTGGTAACCGCCGCGAATTCGGGACTGCCGGAGGGGAGGCGTGAGATTGATGCGGGGGGGCGCGTGCTAATGCCCGGGGTGATTGACCCGCATTGCCATCTCGGCGTCAATTATCCTTACAATGAGGATATGCGCACCGAGACAGCCAGCGCGGCGAGCGGGGGCGTTACCACGGTCATCCTCTACATCCGCAACAAGACTGGTCCCTATATCCCCTTCTACAAGGAGCGTCGGTCGATTGGCGAAGCGAACTCTATGCTCGATTTCGGTTTTCATTTCGGAATACAGCGCGAGGAGCATATTCACGAAATTCCCGCGATCGTGCGGGAGACCGGTGTTCGCTCGTTCAAATGCTATTTTGGCTACGAACCGGACAACCCGATTGGGATTGTGCCGGCGACCGACGGCTGGGTTTACGCAGCGATGCGCCAGCTCGTTAAAGTACCGGGCGGTATTATCAGCGTTCATTGCGAGAACACCGCCATCGCGACGTGGCTCAAGCAGGAGATGCTGGCGACCGGCCGGCAGGATCTCGGCGCCTATACGGAGTCGCGGCCGGCCTTCTGCGAGGAAGAGACGATCAAACGTATGCTATTCCTCGCCGAGCGCACGAAATGCCCACTTCACTTGGTGCACACCTCAGTCGGGATGGGGCCAGTGCTCGCCGCCGAAGCGCGCGCGCGCGGGGTCGATGTGACGGTCGAGACCTGCCCGCATTATTTGACGCGGACCTGCTACGACGACGATCTCGACATGAAGGCGAAGATCTCGCCTCCGCTACGAGATCGCACCGAACTCGAGGGGCTTTGGGAGGGTATTCTAAACGGGAATGTCTATAGCCTTGGGACCGACCACGTGCCTTTCTTCCCCAAGAAGGGTGAGGATCTGTGGAAGGAGACGCCAGGCGTAGTGAGCTTTCCCTGGGAGCTTCCGCTGATGCTTCATTTCGGAGTCCATCAGCGCGGCCTCTCGCTGTCGCGGCTCGTCCAGCTCAATTCCTATCATCCGGCGCGTCGCTTCGGGATCTGGCCGCGCAAGGGCTCACTGCAACCCGACGCCGACGCTGATTTCGTTCTCATCGATCTCGACGAGGAGAAAGTCGTGCAGCACGAGGGGCATGGTCATTGTATTTATCAGGGCTGGAAGCTCAAGGGTTGGCCGGTGATGACGGTTTCGCGCGGCCGGGTAGTCTACGAGAACGGCAAAGTCGACGATACGACCTATGGGCGCGGCCAGTGCGTTACGCGTCCGCAATGAGATAACCGGAGGGATGATTCTTGACGGAGCGTGAGGATTACTGCGCGCGGGGGTACATAGCGCCGTCGCCGCGTTTCTTGGCGGCGCTTCTTGGCCCAGTCCGCCAGGTCGTGCGCGATTTGAAGATGGATTGTCCGTGGCAGGATATGCTGTCGGGCATTCACAACGCGTTCGGTTATCACGCTTGTTCGGATCGCGCCTGGCTGTTCCTCGACATCGCGGAGAGCGCGGAGTTGCTTGATGCGGTCACGGAAGTTCTCGGGCCGGACATTGTTTTGTGGGACAGTGAACTCTATTTCGATGCTACTAATCTGGTGGCAAGTGAGGCCGAATTCTGGCCGGTCGAACCCCTGGCAGGGACGATCGCTGTCGTATCGGTCGAGCAGGAAAGCCTGTTGCTTATCGACATCACTCGTCTGGCCGATTGCCGAACCGAACTGCCGCTGCCGGCCGGGCCGGTTTACGTCTTGCGCTACATGTCGGCCCGGTCTCACTTCAATCGCAACCCACTTTTCGCACCCAATCGTCGGCTCGCCGAGGCGCGACCTTTGGTGAATTATGCGAAGCGTGCCCTCTGGCTCGTGCGTGGAGAAGATCGCGGCTGCAATGATTTTAACGCGGGGTTCTCGGTGCGCGTTGGACAATGGACCGATGCCGACTGGCTCCGGCCGACGCCAGATCAGCAAGGCCATGATGATGGTGATTTTGACGTAGGGAGAATGAGATGCCTGTCGTGACGGTTCAGATGTGGACGGGACGGACGGTTGCCCAGAAGCAAAAACTCGTTCGCGCGATCACCGATGCCATGATCGAGCACGCTGACTGCAAGCCCGATCATCTCCATGTCATCATTCAGGAGGTTCCGAAGGATAGCTGGGGTCGGGCGGGAGTTCTCGGCAGCAATGAGGAGGGCAACTGACATGGCACTCGACGCCATCGACATCAAGACTGCCGCGCTGCTCGTTATCGACATGCAGAACGGCTTCGTCCATGAAAAGGGAACCCTTGGCATTTCTGGCGTGAACACAGCGCGCCTCGTCTCGATCGTGCCGGCAATGAAGCGACTTGCCGAGCGCTGCAACGAGGTCAACATTCCGGTCATCTGGACGATGCAGGAGCATCTTGCAAATGACGTAAGCCGGGCGCAGAAAAAGCTCGCCGCGCATACAGCAAAGCGCCGACAGATCTCCTGTCTTGCCGGGACCTGGGACCAGGAGATTATCGTCGAGCTGCGCGACCTTGCCGCGAAGGACCCGATCAACGTTGTCCGCAAGCACCGTTTCGGCGCGTTCTACGAGACACGGCTGGAGATGCTGTTGCGGCAGCTTGGCACGCGCACTCTCTTCGTCACGGGGACGACGACCAATGCCTGCGTTGAGACCTCGATTCGCGAGGCCTATCTGCGCGACTATGACGTGGTCGCCGTGACCGATTGCATATCGGGAGTCAATGACGAATGGGAGCGGGCAGCGCAGAAGGTCTGGGCGCAATATTTCTGCGTGCTTCACGATTCGTCCGAGGTCGCGAAATGGATCGATGCGCAGACGGTGCCGCGCACGCTTGATTTCGCGCACATGCTGCTACAGGTCGGAGATATCGAGGTGTCACGGCGCTTCTATGTCGAACTGCTGGGCTTCTCGGTGCGCCATGCCAATCCGCTCGCTGACGGGCGTCCCTTCGTGCCCTTCAATCAGGGTATCGCGCTGACGACCGGCGGCCCGGGTAAGCCGCTGCAGATCGATCATATGGCCTTCAAGGTCAACGACGTCCGGAAGCTCGCGGAGCGCCTGCGCGCCGCCAACGTCAGATTTTATCAGGAACTCCATGATGGCATTTACGGCCTCACTGTCTATATCGCGGACCCGGACGGCAACAAGGTCGAACTATTTCAGGAAGGCGTCAAAATGGCGTGAGGAATCGGGACTGACCGTCAACGGTGCGGATTGACAACTGAAGCACTAGAGATCACAATTTGTGATCACGAGTTGATCTGGTGCAACGTCGTTGCCGGGGAGGCCTCCCTCCGGACCGTTCTTGCCAGGGCATAATCGCCGGGGAGGCAGCTTGGCATCATCGAAAATCCAGTGCGTCGAGACGGTGCTCGTGCAGCTCCCAACCCGTCGCGAGCACAAATGGACTGGGTTGACCGAGTCGATCGGCCGCTACCTTCTCGTCAAAGTGACGGACGATGGCGGCCACTTCGGTTGGGGCGAAGCGCCGGCGCTTAAGGATTGGGGCGGCGAGTTCGGGCGTTATTTTGGCGAATCCGCTGCTATTGCCGAGCTTGTGATCGAGCGCTACCTGACCCCCGCAGTGCTGGGAGCGGAGCCGGGGAATTTTGCCGAGCTGCATCAGCGTATGGATTCCATCATCAAGGGCTACCCTTATGCCAAATGCGCGGTTGAGCTTGCGGCATATGATCTGGCAGCGCGGCGCGCCGGCATGCCAGTGCATGCCCTGCTGGGCGGGTGCATCCGGCGTAACGTTCCGGTGACGCATTCGATCGGACTCATGGCTATCGACGAAGCCGTCGCCGAGGTTGCCCAGGTGGTGGGCGAGGGCATTAAGACGATCAAGATCAAGGTTGGGATTGACCCCAAACGCGATGTCGAGATGGTCCGCGCGATCCGCGGCGCCGTCGGTGCCGCAGTCGATCTTTGTGTGGACGCGAACGAAGGCTACAAGACGCCGGGTGATGCCGTGCGCACCATCCACCAGATGGAGGCGTTCGGGCTAAAATACGCCGAGCAGCCAGTGATGGGCATCGAGCGCATGGCCGAGGTCGCCGCGGCGATCGATACGCCGGTGATGGCCGATGAATCAGCGTGGAATGCGCATGATGTGATCCAGATCATTGAACGCCGCGCCGCGGATATTGTTTCGATCTACACGACGAAGCCTGGCGGCCTTTATCGCGCGATGGAGGTGGCGGCGGTCTGTCGCGCCGCCGGCATAGTCTGCAACGTCAACGGCTCGGTCGAGACGGGCGTCGGCAATCTGGCGAATATTCACCTTGCCGCTGCCGCCATTCCGGCGACGCTTTCCTGCGTGGTGCCGGTCTCTACCCCCGCCGAGGAACAGCACGGTCAGGTCGGCGGCATCTACTATAAGGACGACCTCATCCGCCATGGCATGAAGCTCGTTGATGGTGGCATCGAGGTCCCGATGGCGCCGGGGATGGGGATCGACGTAGACGAGCAGAAAATCGAGCGGTATCGGGTCAAGTCCTAGGAGCTGGCAGGTCACTGATGCGCATGGAAATACTCGCTCGGCAGGCCGCCGCGATGAAGGAGCACGGGCTCGATGCCATGATCTCCTGTTCGCCGGAGAATTTCGCTTATGCCGCGGGCTTTGTCGTGCCCTCGCAACCGCTTATCCGCCACCGCCACGCAATGGCGATCGTGACGGCGGACAGTAAGCCGGCGATCCTTGCCGTCGATATGGAAGCGACGACGTTGCGCAGCCGCGAGCCTGACACGAGGACCGAAATCTGGCAGGAGTTCACAGATGATAGCATGGCAGTACTGGCGCGGTTGTTAAAGGAGATGGGGCTCGAACGCTCGGTGATTGGCATCGAGATGGATTACCTTCCAGCTGGTGACATGGCCCGTCTCCTGGGTTATCTGCCGGGTGCCCGGTTCAAGTCCGACGAGGCGATCCTGGCGCGGCTGCGCCAAATCAAGACCAAGGACGAGATCGCTCTTCTGCGCCGCCTCTCGCTTATCTCAGATCAGGCGATCACCGATGCACTGCGCAGCGTGCGCGTCGGCAGCTCCGAGATGGACATCGCCGCCGCGCTTACGCGCAACGTCTATACGCTCGGCGCAGAGCATTTCAAACTGATGATTGTTGCGACTGGCGAGCGTAGTCAGCTCCCGAATGTTGGCCCGTCTCAACGGCGGCTGCAGGCCCAGGATGTGTGCCGGGTCGAGATCTTCTCGGTGATCGGCGGTTATCAGGCCGGCGTGTGTCGGACCGCGGCGGTGCAGGAAATCCCGCCCCATGCCGAAAAGATCTGGCAGAATCTCGTGGCGTGCAAATACCTTATCATGGACATGATGAAGCCGGGCGCGAGTTGCCGGACGATTTACGATGCCTTCATCAAGCAACTCTCAACGCTTAATCTGCCGCCGATCTCCTTTGTCGGCCATGGCATCGGCCTCCATCTGCACGAGGATCCCTATATCGGCAAGACGCCGGTGCTAGGCAAGACGGAAGACGCCTTGCTCGAGGCCGGGATGGTCCTCGGCGTCGAGCCGCTCTGCTATCAGACCGGATACGGCTTCGGCATGCAGAACAAGGACATGATGCTCGTGACCGAAACCGGTTGCGAGCTTTTGTCGAGCTATTTGAACACGGACAAGGTGCTCGTGATCCAATAAGGATCCGGGCGCGCATGCTAGAAGAGGCGCAAAATGCGGACGCTGATTGAGAATCTCGAATTCGCTTTGACCGTCGACAAGAACAACCGGGTGCTGAGCGGTGCTTCGGTTCTAGTCGAGAACGACCGGATTCGCGACATCGGCCCCGCGGCGGAGGTCGCAAAACGCGTCGACCGGAATTCGGTCGATAAGATAATGGACGGACGGCGCTACGGCATGATTCCGGGACTGATCGATTCGCACGTGCACCTCTCCGAGACGCTGTCGCGCGCAGTCTTCCCTGATAGCCTTGCGACCCGTGCGTGGGTCTTCCTTTGGGCCAAGCCCTTCTATGCGACGGTCGACGGTCAGGACGAAATCATCGGTGCGCGCATCGGCATGGCGGAGATGCTGCGTTGCGGCACAACGTGCTTTCTCGACATGGGCGCGCAGAACGACGTGCGCGGCGTGGTCGAGGCGATCGAGCAGATCGGTATGCGAGGCATCACTGGCCGGCATGCGGCCGATGTACGACCCGAGAAGGTGCCAGACGGCTGGACCGAGGAAATGATGGCGCACCATTTCTTCCCAAATGCGAAAGTGGCGCTCAAGGAGCTTGAGGCGACGGTCAAAGACTTTAACGGCGCCGCGAGCGGGCGAATCCGCTGCTGGGTCAATATTGAAGGTAAGGAGCCTTGCAGCCTTGAGCTGCATGTCGGTGCGCGCTCCTTGGCTGAGAAGCTCGGGGTGGGCTCGACCTATCATCTCGCGACGAGCATCGAGGAGGCCCAGGTCTCGGCGCGCAAGTACGGCATGTGGCCAATCACGCGCATCGATTCGGCCGGTGGCCTCGGCTCCAATCTCGTCATTGCACACGCGGTCGCAGTCACCGACCACGAGATAGATTTGATGGCGAAGGCCGGGACGATGGTCGCCTATTGCCCGGCAACCGCAGTGAAACTTGCCAAGGGTGCGACCAAGATCGGCAAATACCCCGAGATGATGGCGGCGGGGGTTTCCATGGGGCTCGGCACCGACGGCGTCTCCGCGGGCGGCAATTTGAACTTGATGCGCCAGATATATCTCTGCGCCGGCATGTTCAAGGATTGCCGGATGGATCCGACCCTGGTTGGCGCGCAAAAGGCATTGCGGATGGCGACGATCGAAGGGGCCAAAGTTATCGGCTGGGACAATGAGATCGGCTCGTTGGAGGTCGGCAAAAAGGCCGATTTCGTGCTTTTTGACCTCGACCATTTCGAATGGGCGCCTTATGGCGATCCGCTGCAAGCGGTAGTCTACTCGGCGAGCCCTGCCTCGATTGCGCAGACATGGGTCGACGGCAATGCGCTTTATCGTGATGGCCGTGTGGTGACAGTTGACGAAAAGTCGCTCCACGCGGAGGCGCGACTCCGGGCGGCCGCCGTGGTCAAGCGCGCCGGTCTCTCAATGGATCATACGCCGACGGTGACCACTACTTACGATTGATCGAGGGCCAACGGCTGACTGTGGGAGAGCCTGCAATATTTTATAGGAGTAACTGATGCGTCGTTTGCTAGCAGGTGCCAAGCGCGTCGCGCAGTTGATGAGTTCGGGCGACTTTGCGCAGGAGCCGCCCGATCCGCACAATCCGAGCGGGGGAGTGCCAGAGACAGTGAACCCGCCACCGAAACAATCAATTTCGATACCGCCAAGAAGGTCGTCGCAGCAGCGACCGCGGAGGCGACGAAACGTAATTGGCAGGAGGCGATGGGTATCTCGGTGGTAGGTCCGTCCGGCGAAATCGTCTATTTCGAGAAGCACGACAATTGCCCGTCGCAGGCGCTTGAACTCCTTTTTCACCTTTATTGCTCCCCACTCGCGCGCGCGAGGCGCTGATGATGGCGAGCGCCGGCGGCGCGATGCGAGCCACGGGGTGGCGCGCGACAGCCATCCGGTTTCAACCTTTTTCACCTT
>Ga0181532_10000152_pt1 | contig 68870 bp, 51 predicted proteins | sample PEATcosm2014_Bin_33_FD_119768 | JGI IMG/M metagenome (GOLD analysis project Ga0181532, IMG submission 119768) | Peatland microbial communities from MTU Mesocosm Facility, Houghton, MI, USA - PEATcosm2014_Bin11_30_metaG | ecosystem: Environmental > Terrestrial > Soil > Wetlands > Peat | place... | reverse complement strand
TTCTACCGTGCGCTTCCTGACAAAGACAACCTGAGCGACATCACTGATCCCGGTCATCCAGGAGTAGCAAACCAGCTGTGGATCCAGAGCAGCAATGCCGTCCGGCTCCTCGGGATAGCGGGCGGAGGCGGTCTTCCACTCCAGCACACAAGGTGCGCCGTCCAGTTCGCCGACCGCATCGACGAAGGCGACAAAACTATTGTCGGAACTCAATGTGCGGGTGAATCGGACCTGTTGATGACTTTGTGGCTGATGAATCCGGACCCGCCCATCCTGGATGAAGCGCTCGAGCAACTGAACACCTTGCCGGAACATATGGTCCCAGGTGTCAGATCCGGAGTAAGCCAGTTCCAGTTCCTTACACGGCACCCACTGCTCAAACAGCACCGCGGCTGGATCTTCGTGACGGAATAAGCCGCCACTGCCTGCTCGAAGCACCGGCCGAAGAGCATGGCGGCCCGAACATCCTTCTCCTGCCAGCCGTCCAGATAGCGATGGCGGTAGCGGCGAGGACAGGTCAGATACTGGGAAATCTGCGTGTAGCTGTAGTTCATCGCGATGCCCTTTCTTTCCGCGAGCCGTTACCCGTTGCTACCGGCAAGACGGAAATGGCAGTGGAGAGTTCTTCCCAGTGGCTGGCGGGGGCAAAGCCGTCGAAGTTCACCAACGAGATGCCGTTGACCACAGTGTGGCTGATCTTCACCACCCCGATCAGGCCGCGCAGAGATCGTTCGTCGATCTCGTCCTGGCTCAACAGTTCGGGGTCATAGAGAAAATCCCGCAGGAACCAACCCAGCTTCCACATCGCCTTCGGAGTGCAGTAGAGACGGCCGACGATTGAGCGCCCTGCAAAGGCCTTGGGCTCGAGAACGGACAACCGGAGCAGATAGAAAGCCTTCTGGGCATGCCAACGATGCTGAGCGCCGTCGAGCCGGACGAGAAATATGCCATCGGGGACTTCGGAGTGCGGATCCCGTGCGGTATCAGAGAGGCCGGGAACATTGCGTTTCATCCGGCCACCTCCTGGCTTGGGCGTCCGTAGCTGTTGAGCTGGCAGACCAAGGCGCTGCGATCCTTCGTCGCGGCCTCCGCAAGCTGTTGAACAAAGCTTTCAACCTGTTCGCGAGTAGCGTCTTTGAGGGCTTTGGTACCGCAGAAGTCGACCGCGTATGCTTTCACCAGCTCCGGATCGAGCCGATGCTGGCGAATGATCTGGCAGAGCCGGTCGCGGACCTTGTGACCGGCGCCGCTTCCGTTTCCGTTGGCATTCCTCGGGGGAAACTTCGGGGCGTCAGGAGCCGGCGCCATCGGGCCAGGATTGGATCCGACTTCCTCGACCGAGCAGATGCCGATGCCATAGGCCTTGCGCAAGGCGCGATTGACTGCACGTGTCTCGGCTATGCGCATCTCGGCACCTCGGACGAGCTGAGATACGTTGGAAGGGTCAGCGTCGCCGTAGCCGACGAAACCGGCAGAATCCCTGGACGGATACACGGTGGCCTTGAGGACGAAACGACTGGCGGTGGAATCGCACAGCGAATCAACAGCCTCGACATGAATACCGCGGCATCTCTTACGACGCGCCAACCGAACCAGTCCGGTGTGGGTCACGAACCAGCCATTCTCAAGTTGGATCACATCTCCACTCGCGAAAGAGAAGTTGAACTGTTTGGTCAGGTCTTTTAGGGCTTGGATTCGTGCTCGGTTGATGTTGGGGTAAAGCTTCTTGACTAGCGAAGTGTTGTGGCGGATTAGTTGGAGGTTGCTCTGGTCGAGATTCTTGGAAGGCATACATACCTCATTATTCAGAGCAAAATCAATGTAATGCAATGATAATGCAAACTGCATTACAGGTCAAGCATTACAGGCAACACCGCAAATCTTGACCGTGCTCATGGCCTCCGGTAGCATCGGCCTACCTGCCGAACGCTATGAAAAAAAAGGAAACATTGAACTTCCGAGTCTCGGCCGAGTTCAAACGAAAGCTTATTGAGGAGGCGAAGAAAGAGCGCCGATCGCTGACGAATTATCTCGAAACTACCTTGACCAAGCTTTGGGACCAGCAGGAATCAGCGACCGGAAAGAAGGGAGAAGCAAAGAAGGGAGAAGCAAAGAAGGGAGAAGCAAAGAAGGGAGAAGCAAAGAAGGGCTCAAGCTCCAAGGACTAGGTATTACGCCGGTAATTGGCGAATACGCAGTTTTGGCCTTTCCGATCAAACCCGAGTTCAAGCGCGACATTCAGCGAATCGCTGATGAGGAGCAGAGGGCTATAACGCAAATCTGCGAGATGCTGCTTATACGAAGGGGTTGAGGCCTATAAGAAGGACGGGGCCCAAGTTTATTCAGCGCCTGGTTGCCAAACAGAAGCTGAGAACGAAGTAAAGAATGCTCCAGATCCGTTTGTTCGTTGTCAATCCAGGTTCACGCCGATCCAATACCGCTGCGAAATAAAAGCGAATGTGATAGGCTCCGTTCGGTGCCAAGCGGGGGTATTGCATTGTGGAAGAGAAAACGCACGATAATGTCGTCTCATTGAGCAAAAGGACCGCAGCGAATCGCCGCAATGCACAACTATCTACTGGCCCCAGAACCGAAGAAGGCAAGGGTCGATCGCGGCAAAACGCACTCAAGCATGGCATTCTTGCCTCGGCACTTCTAATCACCGCAGGAGAAGGCGCGGAGGATCCGGCCGAGTTTACTGAATTCTTGACTGGTCTTCGCCGAGACCTTGTGCCAGTTGGCACGTTGGAAGAGATGATGGTCGAGAAGATAGCAGTGTGCTGGTGGCGGCAGAAGCGTGTCCTGAGTTGCGAGGCCGGGTTGGTGCGACGGGCGTTTGTACCCAATCCCAACCATGAACAGTTGCTGGATCGCTTGGCTAGCCAATGGGACTTGGTGCGAACCCCGGAACTGGCAGAGATTAAGGATCATCTCAGGCTACCTTCGAGCGACGACGTGGATCGAATCCTGCGCTACGAAACCGCGAACAACCGCCAACTGGTCTACGCCATCAACCAACTGGAACGCTTGCAGCGGGCTCGCAAAGGGGAGCAGATACCGGCACCGGTGACCCTTCAAGTCTCACGCGATGAGTAAAGTTCTTAACGGCAGAACGCGTCAGGCACTGAGGTACCGGACGGTCGCTGAGTTGGCGGCCGCACGCCTGTGGGTTATTTAGAAGGTTGATCCGGAGGTTCCAAGAGGAGGTATTACGAAACGAAGCCAATAAGTCTTTTGTTGTGAATAACGTTGTGCATCGATCTAAATTCGCAGTCTACACTGACCCGAAGCACGCCGGCACGGTGATCAACCTCGGCATCATCAAGTGGAAGGGCAAGAACCGGTCGATCGCGCGGTAGCCGCCTGGGAGAAGGAGACGACTCGATGACTTCACCAAAATTCCTCGGCGTCGAGCTCTACTTCGATGATCTGGACCGCGCCCGCCGTTTCTACACCGGCGTTCTCGGCCTCGAAATCTCCGACGAGCAGCCCGGCCACCACGTTAAGTTCGACAGCCCCAACGGCTTCATCTGCTGCGAGCGCAAAGGCGCCGAATCCTATCCCTCGCGCGACAAAGCTGTGCTTTTCTTTGAGGTCGAGGACGTCGCCGCAACCGTCGCTGACTTAGGCAGCGAGCGCTTCGTACAGATCGAACCCACCTGGGCCGTGATGCACGATCCCGAGGGCCACAACATCCTTCTGCTGCAAAAGGCCGGCTAACGGCAAGGTCGTACTTTCGTTTCCTGAGGTTGAGCCTCGTATCAGGGCACGACTTCAGTCGTGCCGAAAAGTCGGCGCTTCAAGTTTCCGAGCGGGCTTCAGCCCGCGAGGCGCTACTGTTTAGTCCTCATCCCGCCTCGTCCCAGCCGCAAACACCGTGTGCTGCGGCGCAGGCATCGAAACATTCCCCTTCGCCGCCCGCCACAAGATCGCGTTCAGAACGTTCGCGTCCGCCGCGTCCGCGTGAGAAAAATCGAGCTTCGCGGATTGCTTCGCGCCCGGCGCCTTCACACTATTGGCCTGGTAGATCATTCCGTTGTCGCGATTGCGGTAGTCCGCCTGGAACGCCGGCTGGTCGCCTGCTCCCGTGAACAGCGGCGCCATCACCGGCGCGTAGGCATCGTTATTGTTCATCGGCGGAAGCCCCAGCAGCACCTCCATCGTATGAATCAGGTTCACCGTCGTATAGAAGTGATGATCCACAGTTGGCTGCCGGCTCGTCCCCGGAGAATACTTGCTGATCACCAGCGCGATACTGCGATGCGCATCGACATGATCAGCGCCATTCTGCGCGTCGTCCTCCAACACAAAGATTGCCGTGTCATCCCAGTACGAACTGTTCGACACCGCCTCGACGACTCGCCCCACCGCCAGATCGTTATCGGCGACGCAAGCATTCGGTGTCGGCATGCCCGGCCGCGTTCCGGCAGTGTGATCATCGGGCAGCCGCAGCAACACAAACTGCGGTAACTGCTCGCCGCTGCCGGTCTCGCGCGCCTTCACGAAGCCGGCAAACTCGCGCAGAAATTCGTCGGCACGCAACTGATCGGGATAGTCGAGTTTGAAATCGGCATAATTCGGATCGAAGTGCCCCTTGAGCTCGGGCTTGGTTGGCGTGTTGTAGGCGATCAGCGGAATCGTATACCGGTAGGGGCTCTTTTCGCCGCCGAAGATCGGTGGCATGGCCTCCCCGGGCTTTATTTCTCCGCGCGAACACGACGGCGGCTGCGAGGGAGGTGCGCCGCCGGACGGTGGAATGCTCTCCGGCGTGTCGGTACACCACGTTGTGGTAACGAACTCGCCATAGTTGCGATAGGTCAGATTGTGCCGTGCCAGATTCCCCCACAAGTATCCTGTTGCTGGCTCGTTCACATCGGGCACGCCGGCGTTCATCGGGATGTAATCGCCGACCCAACCCTCGTAATCATACATGCGTTCTCCGCCGCGATAGTCAATCTCCCACGTCTTTTCGGTGTAGTCGCTGGTGATCGCCGACGTCGACCACACGTGCCCATCGCCCGACACCTCGCCGCTGTCGTAGAAGTTGTCGAGCACGCCGAACTGCCGCGCCAGCTTGTGCTGATTGGGCGTGATCTGCTCCCCGTACATTACCAGCGATGGATCGCCGTTGGCTTCCGCAATGTCGCCGAACAGCTGATCGTAGGTTCGGTTCTCCTTGATGATGTAGATCACATGACGGATCGGATTACCTCCGCGCTGGAACGCGATCTCGCCGGTTCGTCCCTCCATCAGGTTGCTTCGCAGGACTTCTTCCGTGAGTTTCTTCCGATCGCGCTCGGCATCTGCCAGACTGACTCGCGCAATCGAGCCGCGAATCAACGTCGCGATGTATGGGTGGGTTCGCTTGCCGGGATGCTCAGGATTCTCTTCCCAGCCGGAGTTCGGTCCGGTGCCCTGACCTTTGCCGGTGGCTATCAACAGTTCATTGTCGTGAACCGCCAGCGCCGTCGGATACCACTCGGTGGGAATGTAATAGTCAGGATCGAGATGGCCGTTGTCGACCTTAGTGTAGAGCTTCTTATCGCTAAACACCCCAATAGCGTCCATCGCGGCATTCGCGATGTACAACTTTTTCCCATCGTCGGATTGGGCAAGCGCATTTGGGTACCAACCAGAGAGACTTAACCGCGGGGAGGTTAAAGGGTAGCTGTCGACCTGACCGTCAGATGTTTCAATGACAGCCAGCCGATCACGATTCGCCAGCGCGACGTAAACCCTCCGTTCGTCAGCGCTCAACAACAGCGCGGTGGCGTGGGAAGATGAGCCTCCGAACCACTCGCCGGGCGGGGGGACTTCGATGCGTCGCACAACCTTGCCGGCTGCCAGATCCAGTTCCGCAACCGACGAGCCATTCCACAGCGAGCACCAGGCGCGCGTACCTGCCCGGTCGGCGACCACGGTATACGGGAATTGCGACGGCACGAGATATCCCTGCGACAGATCGAAGCGCCGAAGCACCTTTTCATCCGCTGCATTCAGCAGCACGACATCGTCCGCCAAATTCTCGGCGACCAGCAGTTCATCGCCATGTGGTCCCTTCACCACGGCGAGGCCGGCAGGATAAGGGGTCGCCATTCCCTTCGGCACGTACTTAGCTCCGTACGCGAAGTGCTGTCCTTTGCCGAGCTGCACCAGCGGCAGCTTGAAAAACCGGGTCGCCGTGAGCTTCCCATTCTCGACTCCGTACACGGCGATGCCGTTCCCCGTGTCGCCCGGCCTCTTGCCTTCGGGAGCGGTCAGCGACGCCATCGAGGCGTACAGCTCCTTACCATCGCTGCTCCATGCCAGTCCCAGGAAGTATGTCTGCTTCGCATCCCGCCCGAGCCGCGGATCGGGAAAATCGTGCAACCGATTCGTCGCCAGATCGAGTAGCGCGATCGACTGCTGATACCTCGATTCCGCCGTTCCGTACCCATTGTTCAGAATCGCGAGATACTTTCCATCAGGACTCAGCGCGACAGCGGTTGGAAGGCTATTTGTCCGCTGCGGCGAGCCCGGTGCAGGAACCTGCAAGGTCTTACTGGATGGAAGATTCTGTTCCTGTTTCTGTGAACTTGATTGGCCGCCTGCAATGGAAACAAGTATGAGAACAAACCACGCGACTGCCAACACTTGTCTAAACTTCCACATATTGGCTCGAACGAAGCGGACCGCTAAAGAATCGCAACGCTTTGTCTCCGGGCACGGCTTCAGTCCCAAGTTCTTGTCATCCCGACCGAGGACTTTAGTCCGAGCGGAGGGATCTGTGGTTCGTCGGGTTGTCGAAGGGCTCGGCTAGAGCGGGCCTCCAGGCCAGCGTCTAAGCCGCTTCTCGAAACTCGAAACTCGAAACCTGAAACTGAAAACTGCTCTACCCGCCCGCCGCCAGTTGCTTGATCTGTCGCGCGCGCTCATAGACCTTCACATATTCGCGCGCGGAGTTCGTCCACGAATAGTCCTGTGCCATTCCATTGCGCATCAACGTCTGCCAGGATTTCTTGTCTGTGCGATACAACGCGGCGGCCGCCCGCAAGGTTTCCAGCATCACTTCGCCAAGGTACTCGCGGAACTTGAATCCGGTTCCCTTCAACGTCTTCGGATCGAATTGCTCCACGGTATCGTCGAGCCCGCCGGTCGCTCGTACCACCGGTACAGTGCCGTATTTCAAGCTGAACATCTGGTTCAGGCCGCTCGGCTCATAATGCGAAGGCATCAGATACAGATCGCTGCCAGCTTCAATCTTGTGCGCCAGCGGATCATCATAGGCAACGCGCAGTCCGACCTTTTGCGGAAACTGCTTGCTCAGCCGGCGAAACATGTCCTCATACTCGCGCTGCCCGCTGCCCAGCACAACCAGGATCAACTCCTCCAGCGCCAGCCGATCCGCGACCTGCTGGATCAGATCAAAACCTTTTTGCGGAACGAATCGCGACACGATGCCAACCACCGGCAGCTGCGTATCCTGCGCCATTCCATATTCCTTCAGCAGATCAGCCTTGCACTTCGCCTTGCCGCTTAGATCCGCCGCCGAATAACGCGCCGCGATGTGCGCATCCGTCTCGGGATTCCACGAGACGTAATCGACTGCGTTGAGGATTCCCGTAATCGTGTTGCCTCGCGCGCGCAGTACGCCCTCCAGTCCAAAGCCGTACTCTGCCGTCTGAATCTCCTGGGCGTACTTGCGGCTGACGGTGGTGATGAAGTCGGCCATCGAGATTGCGCCCTTCAGGAAGTTCACCTTGCCGTAAAATTCCAACTTTGACATGGTGAACAGGTCCCAGGGCAGCATAAGCAGCGGCAGGATCTCCGGCGGGAACAGTCCCTGATATCCCAGGTTGTGAATGGTGAAGATGCAGGGCACAGTTGCGAAGGCCGGATCTTCGTCGTACAGCGTCTTTAGCAGGATGGGAACCAGCGCCGTCTGCCAGTCATGGCAATGCAGGACATCGGGCGCGCCGAGAATCTTTGTCGCCTCCAGCACGGCGCGCGAGAACAGCGCGAAGCGCTCGGCATTATCGTGATAATCTCCCAGCGCCGTGCCGTAAAGCGCATCGCGATCGAAGAAGGGCGGGTACTCGATGAAATAGAATTGCACTCCGGAGCGCACGCCGCCGTCGAGCACCGAGCAGAAGCGATAGCGGTCGTCGAATGGAACGGTGATGCTGGGAATTACCGTGCGAGGATTTTCGAGCTTGGTCTGCCGATAGCGCGGAAGAAAAACCGTGGCCTTGTGACCCTGGTGGACGAGTGCAGGCGGCAGAGCTCCAATCACATCCGCGAGGCCGCCGGTCTTGGAGAACGGCACGCACTCGGATGCCGCGAACGCGATATGCATCGAACCTCCCAGCGCGGCGCTACTCCCGCGGGGTTGTAAAACTGGCGACTGAGAACAGCTGAGAAAGAAGAACGAGAATGCTGAAACATCTGAGTCTAACCGTCCTCCTGAAAGAGGGTCAACGTGCCTAGGGAAACAGCCAGGAAGCCGAGCACCAACCGCGCTCCCAAACGCAAGCCAAAGCTTGGACAGAACTTCCTTATCGATGCGGGAGCGGCGCCGCGGATCGTGGAAGCGCTGGGCGACGTGTCCAATCGCGCCGTAATCGAGATCGGTCCCGGACGTGGCGTGCTGACCGATGTGCTGGCCCGGCGTGCGCGCCGTGTGATCGGCATCGAACTCGATCGCGTCCTCGCCGCGCAGCTTCGCATGCGCTACGCCACCCGAGGCAATGTTGAAGTTCTCGAATCCGATTTCGTCACCGCCGGGTTCGCATCCATGGTCGGTCGCCGGCCAGGTCCGCTGCACGATCTTCGCCCCACGCAACCGGAGACCGTCGATGTTGTCGGCAACCTGCCGTACTACATCACCTCCGACATTGTGCTGCGAATCCTGGAGCTGCATCCTCACATCGAGCGCGCCGTGATCATGGTGCAGCGCGAAGTTGCCGATCGCATTGCCGCCAAACCCGGCACCCGCGAATACGGATTGTTATCGGCGACGGCGCAGCTGTTCGCGCGAGTGGAGAAACTATTCACCTTGCCACCCGAGGCCTTCTCGCCGCCGCCGCAGGTGCATTCCACGGTCATTCGGCTGACGATGGCGCCGCGCCTCGAAGAACTGCAGGTTGAGGCGGAGCCGTTTATCGCCTTCCTCAAACTGGCCTTCGCGCAGAAGCGCAAAACGCTAGCCAACAATCTCCGGGTCCGGTATGACGCGGCGGCAATTCGCGCGGCCTTCAAGAGTGCAGGAGTGCGTCCCGATGTGCGCGCCGAGGCCCTGTCGCTGGAGAAAACCGCAGCCGTGTTCCGCGCCCTCGCAGCGGCGTAAACTTACTTCGGGCAGTCAGGTGCTTCGTGCAAGGGTGTTCATCACGGAGACACAGAGAGCACGGAGTTGTACGAAGTCACCCGGCGAAGAAGTGCCTGGCACGTTACCCGAGTAGCTCTGATTGAAGGGGAAAGAGCAGTTCTGCTTGGAAATTGAGATCGAAAAAGTCCGTGCGCTCCGTGGCGAAAAGATCTTTTGATGTCCGCCATTCGACAACCCGCCGTTGCCGGCCGCTTCTACCCGGCTAGTCCCCAACGCCTTCGCGCCGAAGTTGAAGACTATACCATGTCGCCGGCCAACGCTCCTGCCGAAGCGAAGATTCCTGCGCTAGGCTGCGTGGTTCCTCACGCGGGATACGTGTACTCGGGCCACGTTGCCGGCGCGGTCTATCGCCGCCTTGAATTGCCGCAACGATACGTCATTCTGTGTCCCAATCACACCGGCATGGGCGAGCCGCTCGCCATCATGAGCGAAGGAGCGTGGCACAGTCCGCTCGGCGACGCGGACGTCGATGAGGAACTGGCGGCCGAACTGAAGCACCAGATGCCGCTCCTCTCGGAGGACGATGAAGCTCACCGCGCCGAGCACGCGCTGGAAGTGCAGCTCCCGTTCCTGCAGGTTCTCGCGCCGGGATTTCGTTTTGTTCCGATCACCGTCGGCACGGGAAATTACGATGTGCTGGCTGCTCTCGGCGTCGCCGTCGGTAATACGCTGTCAAAGTCGCGCGGACGCTTTCTGGTGATTGCCTCCAGCGACATGAATCATTACGAGAGCGACAGCGTAACTCGCGTCAAGGATCGCCGCGCCATCGATCAGATGCTGGCCCTCGATCCTCGCGGACTCTACGACGTGGTGCGCGATGGCAACATCAGCATGTGCGGATACGGGCCCGCAGTCGTGATGATGACCGCAGCGAAAAAACTCGGCGCGACCAAGGCCGAGCTGGTTCGCTATGCCACCTCCGGCGATGTCTCCGATGACCGCGACATGGTTGTGGGATACGCAGGAATTGCGGTGTGGTAGAGCCGGCCTTCAGGCCGGCGTCACTCGTACTCCCGCCGGTCGCGGTGATTGGGATCGGTAAACTCCATCAGCTCAACGGGAGCTCCGTTCTCCACAATGAATGCGACGCGCACGCCGAGGGACGGACTGGCCGGAGCAATCAGGATCTCGCGGCCTGCAAGTTCCGCGTCCAGATCGCTCACCTCGAGGCAACATGCGCCACTTGCCTCATTAATTCTGGAACACTGGCATCGGCCTCGAATCGTATCCATTCCACTCCGTAATCGCTGTGCTCGTGGCCCACCACAAACATCTTGAGATCGGGCAGGTATCGCTCGCCCGGCCTCGGCTGGCTGCTGGGAATTCCAACGTGGTGGTATCGCCGCACTCGTCCCCCTCGGAATCGCGTAATTAGCCTGGCCTCGTAATTGCCGTTTAGCCCCGAGGTAGATTGTCCCCACGCTCCACCTCACGCCTCCGCCGGCCGCAGCTTCGGATGATGCGCCACGGCCAACTCCGGATCGGCGAAGGTTGCTTGGATATCCGCATGCAGCGGACCTGCGATCGACGCCAGATTCTGGGTGATGGTGATCATGTCGAGCAGAGACGCAGGAATCGGCTGGCTGGAGGCTGCATAGTGCTTCTCGATCTCATCCCGCAGCTTGTTCGCAGACTCCTCGACATCGGGCGCCGGGCTGGCAGCTTTCCCGCTGCACGCGTTCTCCATAGCCCGCGCGAGAGCGGCCATATCTTCTTCAAAGGTGCAGAGCGCTTTTTCGATTTCCGGTGTCATCTCCGGATATCGCTTCTCGAAGAGATATTGCAGGCCGGTGATCTGCACCTGCATCAGCGTGCCGAATGCCGGCATCCAGCGCCGGAAGTCGTCACGGATCTGGAGCTTTCGCCGACGCGTGGGGCCGAACTCGAAGATCACAGCATCGGCCTGCGCTTTTACCGTGTTGAACGCCTCGTTGATCTGATCGCGCAACTGAAGAGCCCGTCTGGCAACCGCGACGCGGTCGTCGTCGAGATCCTGCCTGGTCGCCAGCTCGATCAGCTCGGCCAGCAATCGCAGGCTGCGCACAAACGAGTCTTGCATCTCTTCCAAAGCGCCTCTCACCCAGAGATGATCGAAGACCAGCCACATGCACATCACGCCGAGGGTTACTCCCACCAGGCGGTCCCGCGCCACGGCCAGGGAAGATTGGATGGTGAATTCCTGCAAATTGATCAGGTAGAAAGCCAGGGCCGCCTGCACTCCAAGGTAGGAGAGCCTCGCCGATGAAATCGCAATCCATGCGCAGATGGCCGTTACCACGGCGAAGAGGATGCTGAATCCGGAGATCGAATCCAGCTGGGTAAGGAGAAAGCACTGCGCGCCGATGCCGAAGATGACGCCGCCGAGCAGCACCCCTCCCAGGCGGAGAAATTGCTTTTGTCGCGAGGATCCAATGGTCGTCAGCGCGGTAATGATGCAGGTTGCAACCGACGTGCTCAGCCCCGGCCAGTTAATGGACTGATACACCATATAGGCGAGCATCGTGGCCAGCGTTCCCCGGATAGCGAATTTCAGATAGTCGGGATTGGAGAACGCGTCGGGCACGAACAACCGTTGCCGCGCCTCAGGAGCCAGAGGCGGCGCAAGGAACAGTTGCTCCACACTCTCGCTACCGGAAAACGTATGCGACATCAATGCCACCACTTTCTCCATCTCCGGAAGAAAAGGCAGGCCCGACGCCTTAGTTTCAGGAGGGATGGGGATAGGTTGCGGCAGCCGGCGTTCTTTCAGGTCGCGCTCTAGTTCGGCGATCTGGTCCGCAAGCACGCGGCACCGTTCGCGATCCGCAGGCTCGGCTACAAAAAACCGCTTCGATCGAGCGATCTGCAAACTGGTGGACATGTCGATCAACTGCCCGAGCAATGCGACGGCCGTGTTCATCGGCCCAACAAACTGGGCTGGCAATCCCGATCGCAGCAGGGTTCGACGCATCCGAGACGTGCCGATCGTCGAATATTGGATGAGCTCCGCCTGGAACTCAAAGGACGGCGCGCCCGAGGCAATCCGCCGCAACAATTCCGCAATCGACTGCAGTCGGCTCTCGATGGCGTCGGTGACGTCAGTGGCAGGATGCACGCGGCGAAAAACGAACTCCACCACCACAGTGATCACCAGGCCAATCCACACAACCCCCGCCAGCCACAGCGTTTCCTCCGTCCGCTTCTCAACCGTGAGATAGGTTTGATCCCACAGTGGTATCGCTCCGGCAAGCGTGAAACCGAAGCCGACTGCGGTTGGGTAATCCGGGAGAATGCGAATGAGGTAAAACGCCAGGAAGAGCGAAATGGCGATCCACAAGAAATGAGTCAGCGGATCGCCCGTCATGGTTATCACGCCGACGAGGGTGTACACGGTAGCCACCAGGTACATGATCGCGGCGCGGATCCCGAACTTCAGAGTTAGAGCCGGACTTTCACGGCTGAGAAGGAAGGTGTAAATGGCTCCCAGAAACCCGTAAGGAGTCTGAAATGTCATGATTGCGATCATGATGAGCGTGCCCGAAATCGTGATGCGGGCCACGATCCATGCTCGTCCCGGATACGGGGCAAGTTCGGACTTGAGGAATTTCCAGAACCATACGCCGGCGCCATCCAGGGTTCGCGACTGCGTTGGCGCCGGTAGCGCGTGATCCATTGCCGACATGGCTGCTACTTGCCTCCGGAGCGATCCGGCCGCATGACCACGACAGCCGATTCGCTCAGGCGGAATGGTTCTGTCTCCGCAGCCAGAATGCGAACGCGAACCGGGAAGCGCGTCGCCAGATGCACCCAGTTCAGCGAGCGCTGCACATCCGGCAGACCCGTTCCGCCGAATGTGCCGACCAGTGTCGTATCCGGCTGCACGCCAAAGCCCACGCTGTCGACGATGCCGTCGTAGCGCACATTCGGACGCGACAGCGCATACACATCAGCATGCATTCCCGGGTGGATATGCCGAAGCTGCGTCTCGCGGAAGTTAGCAACCGCCCACCATACGCGCGTGTCAATGAGCGTGAACATCTGCTGGCCGACGTGGGCGTATGCGCCCTGCGAGATCGTGAGGTTGGTTACCCGCGCATCGAAGGGCGCGTAGACGCGGCAATTGTTCAGGTTGTATTCAGCGTCGCGGATGATGGCGGCTTTGCCCGGCCGCTGCGCTGTCAATGGCTCCAGCGTCAGAACGCCGTGTTGCGACTGCGCCAATTGCGAATGGCTCTGGCTCTGCGTGGCCTTCGCCTGATCATATGCCGCCTTGGCTGATAACAGCTGCGCCTCGGCCTGTGCTACCTGCGAGCGCGCACGGTCGACCGCCTGCTTTCCTGCCGTCACGGCTGTTCTGGCCTGATCGACCTGATCGACGGTGACAAACTGCTTGGCCAGCAGCGGCTCGATGCGATGGAAATTGTTGTACGTGTATTCGTATTCCGCCTGCAGCCGTTCTAGTTCTGCTTTGCTGCTTGCGACATTAGCCTGCGCTTCATTCACTGCTGCCGCTGCATGATCAACGTTGGCCGCAGCATTCACCGTGTAAGCCTGGGCTGCGCCGACGGCGCTCTGTTGCGACGCGATGGTGCGGCTCTCGTCGACGATCTGGCCCTCCAGCGTGCTCAGGTCCGACTTCGCCTTCTCCAGTGCATATTCGTAAGGGCGGGGATCGATCTCAAACAGCAATCCGCCCTGCTTGACGAACTCGTTGTCCTGCACGGGCAGCGAGACGAGCGGACCTTCGACCTGCGGGGCGATGCCAATGAAGTTGGCGAAGACCTCGGCATCGTCGGTGCGCGGATATCTATCGGTTATGCCTATCACCAGCAGGCCGGTAATCACGGCTGCAGCGACGATGCTCCAACTGACGATCGTTCCCCGACGGGTGCGCTGAACCGGAGGAGTGACGGCGGTTTGAGGCAACATAGGATTTTCCCAATTCAGCTAAAGAACAGCAGCCAGGTCGTAAACGTGTAAAACAGAGCTAGGCACGGATACACCACGATCAACGGAGACAGTTCCTTCTCGAAGTCCGCGCGCAGAAAGATCAATCGTGTGACCACGGCCAGCGCGATTCCCACAATTCCACATAGCAGCCACGCCGGGAAAAACGATCCCAGGATGTTAAACGACGGCGCGCGCGAGCAACCCGCGTTCAACAACACCGCAGCCAAGCAAACGCCCGTTGTCGTGGTACGCAGCCAAAGTGAATTCGTAGATGTTCGTCTCATCTTCATGTCAGGGAGTCTTCCCATACAGTAGATCGCCGGTTTGATAGGCCAGCGCGGCCAGTCCGGTAAGCAGGTTCGCGCGTGCGGTTACGTCCTCGCTGCGCGCATCCGCCAGAGTGCGCTGTGCCGACACCACATCGATCTGGCTGCGCAATCCGTAGTTATACGACTCCAGCGCGGCGTTGTAGGACTCGGTCGCGGCTTCCAGCAGCGCGGCAGCAGCCCTTTGCTGACGAAGCGCCGTGCGCGCAGTCGAGTATGCGGCCCACACCTGGTTCTCCACCTGATCGCGAGTTGCGTCGATACTTGCCTCCGCCTGTTTCTGATCGGCGTGCGCCTTGGCCAGGCGATTCTCGCGCGCCAGGCCGTCAAACAGAGTCCAACTCAGGGTCAGACCCGCATCCCACGTCTGCAGCGTTCCCGAATAGACGCCCGGCAAGTTGTTCTGAACGCCGTAAGCTCGGATCTCACCGCCGTTTCCGTCAAAGCTCAGCTTGGGAGCGTAAGCTCTCTTCGCCGAACTGACCTCGGCATTGGCCGCCCGCAAGTCTGCCACACGCTGCATCAGGTCAGGACGCTGCGCCAGCGCCTTGTCGATTGAGGTCTCAACCGTATCGACGATGCTGTCCGGCATCTTGATGTCGTGAATGCTCTCGACTTTAAACTGCACCGTTGGGGAGACGCCGAGCGCGGTTGCCAGGTCGCCATGCGCAATCTCGGTATTGCCGATCGCGGCTTGCAGATCGTAGTCGGCTTGCGCCTCGGCGCTGCGCGCTTCCAGCACGTCCGGCAAAGTAGCCAAACCATTCTGAAGGCGGTCTTCCGCTGCCTGCCGCACTGTCCTGGCGTTGTTCAGATTGGCTTCCGCGGCCTCTTGCAATCCTTTGTCGTCCAGCAGTCGGTAGTAGGAGCTCATCACCTGAAAGATGATGCGGCGGTGGGTGTCATTAAATTGGAAATTAGCCGCCAGCAGGTTGTTCCGGCTGATCGCGATTTCCTGTGAGCGCTGCAGGTCGAAGATGGAGTAATCCAGAATGAAGAGGGGCGCGTAATCCTCCACCGTCTGGCGAACAAAATAAGGCCCAAAGAATACTCCCTCGCGCGCGCTGCCTGCGAGCACAGCGGCTGCCATGGTCGGATAGAGTGTGGATTTGGTGATACCCAGGTCTCCTGCTCGCGCCTTGGCATTCTCCCACGCCACTCGCGTGTCAGGATTATTGTGTTCCGCGATGTCGACCAGTTCCGGCAGGGTATAGATCTTGGCGGGATCCATGGTGACCGTCGCCCCCAGCGGAGGGAGTTTGAACGGCTGCTTCACTACAGACGAGTCCCAGGGATGGTCGGGAGCCGTGGGGGCCTTCTGTGCCCACACGATTCCATCGACAACCAGCATGCAGAGCATGATGACTGTTCGTCCGCGTAAACCAAACATTCTTTAAGCCAGGATGCCGTATCGGCTGCGTTTCCAATAGAGTAGCAGGATGATACCACGCTCCCATCCAGGTACGCGGAGTCTCTTTCGTCTGCAACTCATCTCATATCAAGGACGTGCTGGGTTGACTGTGCATGAGCGAGTCAACGGCTCACCGAATCAGCCGGCCTTCCAGCTGCGGGTGCCCCAGGTCTCGCGCGGTTCGAGACCTGGGTGAGTAAGTTTTCCGTGCGAAGATAGAAGCTGCAACGACCGGGACGCATGAACACGTCGACCTTTCGCAGGATATTCAAAGCATTTCATTATCGCGATTTCCGCCTGATGTGGATTGGCGCCTGCACCTCCAGCATTGGTACCTGGATGCAGATCGTGGCGCAGGGCTGGTTGATTTACCGGCTCACCCACTCCGCCTTCCTGCTCGCGCTCGACCAATTTCTCGGCGGCATTCCTATCTTTCTTTTTACGCTAATCGGCGGGGTGGTGGCCGATCGCATCGAACGCCGCAAAGTGCTTCTCGTGTCGCAGTACGTGCAGATGACCAGCGCCGCAATTCTCACCGTTTTGGTGGCGACTGGCTTAGTTCATGTCTGGCACATCCTGTGCCTGTCGTTTGTATCGGGGTTCGCCCAGGCGTTTGGCGGACCGGCGTACTCCGCGCTGATCCCCACGCTGGTCGACCGCGAAGACATGCCCAATGCCATCGCGCTGAATTCGATCCAGTTCAATCTGGCCGTGACCATCGGACCTGCGCTCGCCGGACAAGCCTTGGCGAAGCTGGGCGAGAAGTGGTGCTTCGGGCTCAATGCGCTGTCGTTCCTGGCACCGGTCATCGCGCTGCTGATGATCAGGACGCGATTCCTGCCGGCCAGCACGACCGACTCGATGTTCGCCAGTCTAAAAGCTGGCATCAAGTTCGTGCGCAAGATGGGCTCGATGGAAGCCCTCATCGTGCTGGCGTTTTGCATGACTGCCTTGAGCATGCCCATGCGAACCTATATGCCGGTGTTCGTCAAAGACATCTTCCACCGTGGTCCGGAAGTCTACGGCAACCTGCTTTCGCTGATGGGCATTGGCTCCATCATCGGATCTCTGACGGTCGCCGGTATGGGCAACATTCGCCGCAAGGGGCGCTTTGCCATCCTCATGCTGATGTGCCTGGGCGCTGGCATTGCCGCTTTCTCGCTCTCACGGCGCCTGCCGTTCAGCTACGCCATGCTGGTGGTGGTGGGTGCGTCGATGATGATGGTCTTCGCCACCGTGACCTCGCTGGTGCAGTTGATCACCACCAACGAAATGCGCGGCCGCGTGATGAGCGTCTACAATTGCGCGTTTCGCGGCGGCATGCCAATGGGAAATCTGCTGTCAGGCTGGTTGGTGCCGGTGTTTACCGCGCCCATAGTTCTTAGTGTCAACGGCGTGCTGCTGATCGCGATGGCTCTCTATTTCATGCTGGTACAGCGGCGCGTGGCCGCGCTTTAATTTGGTTACCAGTTGTTCGGAGGCGTGATGATAAACTTCTGCTCCGTGATCACAAAGCTGCTTCCGCTCACCCTTCTGATTGCGACAATTCCAGCCGGATTCGGACAGACCTTTGCGCGTCCCAATGTGCCCGATCAGATCGCGGCGCCAAGCGCAGAGGACGTCATTCTTGTAACTCATGCCTCCGGCTCGCAGATCTATACCTGTACTGGAACAGATGGCAAGTATGCCTGGGTTTTGAAAGCCCCTGACGCTGACCTGCACGATCAACAAGGCGCGATAATCGGCCACCACTTCGCCGGCCCGACGTGGAAAGACGGGGATGGAAGCGAGGTGACCGGCAAGGCCACGGCAAAGCTCAATTCGCCGGATCCGAATTCGATTCCATGGCTGTTGGTGACCGTAACCGGTCATTCGGGCGAGGGAATACTAAGCCCTGTAACCACCATTCAGCGGATAAATACAAATGGTGGACAGCCGCCTGCAGCGACCGCTTGCAATGCTGCTCAGCAGAATGTCGAAATCAAAAGCTCCTATACCGCAGATTACTACTTCTACGCACCACAGCGCCGTTGACAATGTTTTGTTGCAACTCTGCGATTTTTGTTGCATATTCTATGTACTAGCATTGTAGGAATTACTCGTCCTGCGATAGCATTCGCCTCACGTTCTTTTCTCGCCTGATTGAGGAACTCGCTCATGAAGAAGTTGTTTACCCTGCTCTTTATCCTGAGCATTTGGATTTCGCCCGCGACATCGCATGCCGCGGATAAGTCGAAAGCTCCCAGTTCTCCCATCTACGTCTTCACCAATGACGATGGCACGCTGCACACCTACACCAGCGTTTATGTGGCAGGTGGCACGCAGAACGATCCCACGCTGACCTTCCAGCAAAGCATCAATACCCAAGGTCTCGGGATCGGCGGGGGCTTCTTCGGAACTCCGCGACTAGCGATGCTGCCCAATCCCACCACACAATGCCTGTACGTGTCGGATGCGGGCACGGGCGATATCGCCGGCATCAATATCCAGTCGCGTCTGTTGGCCGGAAACTTTTCCGGTTCCAGCAACGACATTGGAACCAGCAATGGCATAGGCATGGCGATGAACCAAAACTATCTCTATGCCGGCTATTCGCTTTCCAATACGATTGCGACCTTTTCCGTGGGATCTGGATGCACGCTGTCGTTTCTGGGCGACATTACCGTCACTCCGCTGAATGGCGGATGGATCGCCGGCATGGCGCTCAACGGCAACATCATGGTGGTTACCTATATTGATGGATCGATCCAATCCTTCAATATCGCGAACGGTATCCCCGTTTCTAATAATGATGAGCAGAACTCGTTCGGCTTCGTCCAGGCTTACTACCCTGACAGTGTGGACATCACGCAGGACGGACACTTCGCCATCTTCGGAGATGCGGCCGTGCCCACCGTGGTCGAGGTATCCGATCTGTCCTCAGGCAAACTCGCGCCAACCGTGATGTATCTCGTAAGCCCGCAGACGAACGTCATTGGGCCAGGCGTAAACTCCGCTACCGTGCGACTGAGTCCGGATGAGAGCCTGATCTACGTCGGCAACAGTCAGAACGGCTATGTGGCCGCCGCCTTTTTCAATAAGACGACAGGCAGAGTCACTCCGGGTTGCTCCTCGCCATTGCTGAGCCAGTTCTACAACACCTGGTCCTATGTCGGAGGGTTGCAGACTCGCGACACCACTGGTACCGGTAACGTTCTCTATGTCGCGGAGTTCGGCTCCCCCTCCTCCATCGGCATTGTCAATGTCACTTCGACCGGTACAGCCTGCACTCTTAAAGAAGCTGCCGGCTCTCCTGCGAGTGACGGCTCAAGCCCGGGACTGTTCAACATACAAGTGTTTCCCCCGCGGCCGTTCTAGCAGCAAGCGCCCGGCGCGGGAGTAGAGCCTGGGCTGCAAAATCTAAGGAGTTTAGGGATGCGCGCAATGATGAAGGCAATCGGTTTGTTTGTTGTCTGCACACTAGTCGGCACGCTGGCTGCGGCGCAGGACGTATGTCCAATGCGGCCTCTGCCGGGCAGTCTGGTGGTCAACCCGGCGGACTTGTATAGCCAGAATGGCAGTTTGACCGTCAACATGACGCTGGAGAATCAGCTGGGTACCGATGGGTTCATGCACTACTGCTATTCCTACATCTACCAGGGAACGCAGATCGAAGCTCCCACCCTGCGCCTCAATCCCGGCGATCAGTTGATTCTCAATCTGACCAACAGCATTCAGGCTCCCTACGATAAGGTTCCCAACCCGAAGATGATGCAGATGAGCATGAAGGTTCCGGAGCCTGCAACCAAGCAGGCCGATCCCGATTGCAACGGTGGAACCATATTGCCCAGCACCACCAACATGCACTTCCATGGCATGAATATTCCGCCGGTTTGTCATCAGGATGACGTTATCTACACTCTCATCCAGTCCGGCGATCCGCCGTTCCAATACAATTTTCAAGTCCCGCCGAATGACAACCCAGGGATGTATTGGTACCATCCCCATCCGCACGGTCAGGCCACGACGCAGATCGACGGCGGAGCTACGGGCGCGCTTTTCATCGAGGGGACCATCAATGGAACCCAGGGCTTGCCGGAACGGGTACTCGTCCTCCGTCAGCAATTCAACAATCCGAACTCCTGGATTCCCGGTCCTAACCAATTGACCATTAACTTCCAGCCGGCTCTGTTTCCCGATGCGCCGTCGCCGTTCATCAACATGCAATACGGGCAACAGGAATTCTGGCGAGTGCTCAATTCCACCAGCCAGACGTTTATGGAATTACAGGTGGTTTACGGTACGACGCCGCAGAACCTGCAAATTGTCGCGCTGGACGGCGTTCCCCTGAATCCTCCGCTGACCCAGAACCAGATTCTGCTGGCGCCGGCGGGGCGAGTGGAGTTCATCGTGCCCGGGCTTCCGTCTGACGAATCAGGCGTATTCCTGACCAGCGGCTACTCCACCGGCCCGGTGGGCAATCCCAATCCGCCGCAGCAGTTGATGAAGATGTTCGGCACCACCAGCTCGAAAGTCGAGCCTCCTCCGGCGCGGCCTGCCGGCAAGCCGCCGGCCGAGCGGCCGCGATTTTCCGGTCTGCTCACGGCACAGCCGACCACCCAAAGAAATCTCTACTTCTCCGAGCAGACGGTGGGCAGCAATGGCCCAACTCAGTACTTCATCACTGTGGCGGGCGCGAAACCCAGAGTCTTTCACATGGATGATCCGCCCGCGATTACCACCACCGTAGGGGCGATTGAAGATTGGACCATCCAGAACCGCGCCGGCGAAACGCATGATTTCCACATTCACCAGGTGCACTTCCTGCTGATGGCGATTAACGGCGTGCCGGTCGCGAATCCTGAACTCTACGATAGCTACACCATCCCCAACTGGTCAGGAAGCGGTCCTTACCCGAGTATCACCGTGCGCATGGATTTCAGCGATCCGAATATCGCGGGGACCTTTGTCTATCACTGCCACATTATCGACCATGAAGACGGTGGCATGATGCAGAAGATTCAGGTGAATCCGTCGAACAAACACTAATGACAGTGCCGCTGCTGCCGGACTTCGCGGCCAAACCCTTTCGTCCGATCGCCTGCCGCGGTCGGACGATTTTTTGTGTCCAACTAACGCTCGCTAATTCCCGACATGATTATTAGAATTGCGCACGGACGATATTTAGTGGGTGGGAATATCCGCAGTTGTCCCAGGAGGTCTTCCGTTGATGCGCCTGTCGTTGTATTCCCTGGCCGTTCTACTATGCCTCTCCACAGTTGCCACCACTGACATCAAAATCAAGACTCGCACTACGGTGATGGGCCACAGCAGCGAGAGCACCGTCTACATCAAAGGCTCGCGCGAGCGCAACGAGATGAGCTTCGGCGGGCACGGCGGCAGCGTCAGCCTGATCCAGTGCGACCAGAAGCGCATGGTCACCGTCAACGGCAATCAGTGCATGATCATCCCCATGGGCGGCGGCGAGTCGGCCTGTCCGGCGATGCCCAGCATGCGGTCGATGGGGCAGATGATGCACGGCGGCGAGCCCGAGGCTCCACGCAAAGGTGGGGTGCTGACCATCACGCGCACCTCAACCGACACCGGCGAGACCCAGCAGATGTTCGGGTATAAGGCTCGGCACATCAAGTCGACCATGGTCATGGAGTCGAGTCCCGACGCCTGCAATCAGTCACACATGAAGATGGAGATGGACGGCTGGTACGCCGACCTGTCAGCGGGATTCTCCTGCGCCGATGAGTCGTATTCGGCGATGGCGTGCCGCGGCGGACGTGGCGGATGCAGTGATCGCATCGTGGTGAAAGGCGGTGGCGGAACCCGCCTTGGTTATCCGCTGAAGCAGACGATGACCGTCGTCTCTGAGCAGGGAACGTTCACCACCACGACGGAAGTAGTTGAGCTGACCAACACCACACTCGATGACGCGCTGTTTGAGATGCCGCAGGGCTGCAAGGTCATGGACATGAGTGCCATGATGGGCGGCGCACCAGCGAGTGCCGCTGCACCTGCCTCTCAACCGGCTCCCGCTGCCACGGCGCCGCCACCGCCGCCTGCTGCGCCTCCCGCTCCTACAGTGGCTGCGAAGACTGCTGGTGTGGTGCGGATTGGTGTAGTCAAAATCAAAGATACAAGTGGCGCGTCCCTTCCTGTCGACAACATGCGTCTGGACCTGATAGCCGAGATCTCTCGCCAGCAATTCGAAGCGATTCCTCTCGACGCCGAATCGCCGCAAGCCGACGTGGTGAGCGAAGCGCGCTCGAAGGAATGTGATTACGTCCTCTACACCGTGGCCACACAGGTGAAGGACCCGGGCGCCGGCGGGATCGCGCCCGCGTCGCTACCCAAGGGCGTGACGCTCGATCCCGCCAAATATCAGGCGCTGACCGCGATCACTCTGTACAAAGTCGGCAAGCCGCAGCCGGAGCTGAACAATCTTCCGTTGGCGGCCGATTCGCCGCAGTTCGCAGTGGATGCGGTGGACGCGACGTTCGTGCAGGAGTCGAACAAGATCGCGCAGCAGGTCTCGGATGATGCCCATCCCAAGGCGGCAACGAAGACAACCAGGCCTGCGGCCAAACCGAGCAAGCCACAGCAGTAGTTGAGATCGGGTAGAGCTGGCCTTCAGGCCAGCGCCCACGCCCTTTATTTTTGTCATCCCGACGAGGCCTTCAGGCCGAGGAGGGATCTGCGGCTCGACTTTTTCAGCGGCCTGTTCAGGCGTGCAGTTGAGATCCTCTAAAATGTCTCGGCTTCAACCGCTGAGCTAGGGGTAGCTCAGCCTCGTCCCGCGCGCAGCTGAATTCCCAGCGTCTGGCACTTCTTGTACAGATGGCTGCGCTCCAACCCCAGCGCCTTCGCGGTGTTGGTGATGTGATGATGCTGCCGTTCCAGCTCGGCGAGAATTGCCCCTCGCTCGAATTGCATGACCTGCTCGGACAGCGGGCCGCAATGATCGCCAGATGAAACCTGCTCAGCGTGCTTCGTCACCGGCAGCGCCAGCTCGACCGTCGCAGCATCCACCGTTCCCGACGTCGCCAGCAGAAGCAGCCGCTCCACGATGTTTCGCAACTCGCGAACATTTCCCGGCCACGAATAGGCCTTCAACGCATCAATTGCATCGCGCGTGAAAGGCACGCGCTTCCATCCGTTTTGCGCGCAGACCTGCGCCGCGAAATGGTCGATGAGCTCGGGGATGTCGTCAGCCCTCTCGCGCAACGGCGGCAGCGTGATCGGAAAGACGACAACACGATGGTAAAGGTCGTTGCGAAACTTTCCCTCTTTTACTAGCTCTGCCAAATCGCGATGCGTCGCCACCAGCACGCGCACATCGATCACCAGAGGTTTCCCGCCGCCGACGCGTTCTATTTCGCCTTCTTCGAGCACGCGCAGCAATTTGACTTGCATTTCACGCGGCATGTCGCCGATCTCGTCGAGGAAGAGTGTCCCGCGATGCGCCTGCTCGAACTTGCCAATGTGCCGCTGCATCGCGCCGGTGAAGGCACCTTTCTCGTGACCGAAGAGTTCGGACTCGATCAGCTCCGGCGGCACGGCAGCGCAGTTGAGGGTGACGAATGGGCCATGCGCGCGCGGACTCTTCTCATGCAGTGTGCGTGCCGCCAGTTCTTTTCCTGTGCCGGTTTCGCCGTAGATGCAGATGCGTGTCTCACTTGCCGCAATGCGCTCCAGTTGCGTCATCACGCGTCCCATCGATTCGCTGATCCAGACGATCTGGTGTTTGCCGACGCGATGGCGCAGCTCGCGGTTCTCGTTCTCCAGCCGCCTCAGCTTCAGCGCGTTTTCGACAGTCAGTAGAAGTTTGTCAGTCGAGATCGGCTTCTCCAGGAAATCGAGCGCACCCAGCTTAGTCGCGCGCACCGCCATATCGATGTGCGCTTGGCCCGACATCATCACCACCGGCGTGGTGACGCCGCAGGCCCGCAGATCTTCCAGCAGCGCGAGACCGTCGCGGCCGGGCATCACGACATCGGAGAGGATGAGGTCGAAGGGACGGAGCCTGGCGAGTTCGAGCGCCTGTATAGCGTTGCCGCACACGGCCACGTCATGTCCGGCAAGACGAAAAGCACGCGACAGCGAAGCCAGAGTGTTGGCCTCGTCGTCGACGACCATGATGTCGGCCTTCGTATTCATGCTTTGGCTGCGCTCGCTACTGCCGACGGCAATTCCACAACGAAGGTCGTGCCGCTGCCCGGCGTACTTTCGACACGAATAGTGCCATTGTGATCGCTTATTACCGACTGCACAATGGCGAGCCCCAGGCCGGTGCCGTGCTGCTTGGTGGTGTAGTAAGGCGTGAAGAGGCGCTCGCACTCTTCGGCCGTCATTCCTGTGCCGGTGTCGGAGACGCGCAGTTCGACCGACTCGCCCCGGCGCCCGGCCTCGATGGTTAGCCTGCCCCCGTTGGGCATGGCGTCCATGGCGTTTAGAACCAGATTCGACAGAGCGCGATGCAGCAGATCGGGATCGGCGGAGACTCGCAGCGGCTCATCGCTGATGCGGCACTCGAAGCCGATCGGCGGCTGATGCTGCGTGAGCGCCGGCTCATAGAGCGCCGAGACTTTGCGCAGCACATCAGCAACATCTACATCCTCGAGCTGAGGCTTTGGCATCTTGGAAAAATCGCTGAAGCGCCCGACGATGTTCTTCAGATTGGCAATCTCGGCGCTGAGAGTCTCGGTACTCTCGCGGAAGACTTCGTCGAAATCGGCGCTGGGCATTCCGCGAGCCTTGATCAGATTCTCCAGCGTCAGCTGCAGCGGAAACAGCGGATTCTTCAATTCATGCGCCAATCGGCGCGCCAGCTCCCGCCACGCGGCAACGCGTTCACTTTGGACCAGCCGATCGCGCTGCTCGGAGAGCTGTTGTGTCATGTGATTGAAGCTGTGGGCCAGATCGCCGACCTCGTCGCGAGAGGAGATCTCGACTTGCGTGTCCCAATTGCCGGCGGCTACGGCGCTGGCAGCGTCAGCCAGCTGCTCAATCGGACGCGAGATGCGCGATGTGATCCAGAGGCTGGCGACGATGGTCAGCAGAATGCCCACGCCTGCGACGCCATAGCCGATGGCGCGGATGTGCTGCTGCAATTCCACCAGCGCCCGACGTGAGTTGGCCACGACCAGGACGGCCAGCACCGTTCCATCGGGGGCTTTCATCGGAATCGCAGCCGCGTCGACACTGTCTTCGCGGCGCTCGGTGAGGTAGATGACCGATCGTCGCTCCTGGCCGGTGGAACGAGCCTGCTCGATGATGGGCTGGAATCTCGTCGCGCGCTCGACTGCTCCTGCGCTGCTCACGATTGCGCTGGCATCGAAGTTTGCCGTGAGCGCCGGATACAAGAGTATCTGCGAATCGGCCGGCGCAGCCAGATTGGCGAGAAAGCCGCGGTCGAGCCGCTTGCCACCAAGTACATACAAAGGAGGCTCGCTGCCCGGCACCTTGCGCAGCGCAAAGAGGCCGATTTCATTCGTGCCGTCGGCAAGCTCTTCCTTCTTCAGAAAGCTGGGCTGATCTCCGGCGAGCTTCAGATCTTCTTTATAGCCAAAGCGCGCAGGATATTGCGCCGAGGAAACAATGCTCCCGTCGGGCAGGAGAATCTCCAGGTAGTCGAGCTGATGATCTCTGGCCAGACTTGCTGCTTCGGCCATGTAGGGCGACGGATCGCTATTTGCTGCGAGATCAACGGCAATCCGAACCACGTGATCGCTGGCGGCGAGCTCATCGACGCGAACCGCGACATCCTCAGCACGTCCCCGGAGCTCGCGCCGGAACTGATCGATGAGTGCGGCGGTATGCTGTTCGTCGGCTTTTGTGAAAGCCTGACGCGTTCGCAGCGACACGATCCACGCGACCGTCGCAACCGCAAGTACCACAGTGAAGGAGAAGACCAGCAACAACTTCTGGCGGAGGCTCATCGGACATCCTCCGCCGTAACATTCGCCAGCTGCGGCACACCGCTAGGACTCAGCACCAAGTTGTGGACGCGCGCACTCACCCCAAAGGCTCGCGGCAGATAGAGCACAGGTACCACAATGTGGGACTGCAGGAAAGCCGATTCGGCGCGATAGAGCGAAGCGGGATCGGAGATGTCATCGTGAAGTCCAGAGCCGAAGTCTGCGAGCGTTTCACGCAGAGCTGACTGGGCGTCGGCAGCCTCAACATGCAGCAGTCGCAACGACAGTTCAGCATTGGGATTGGTCGCCTGCGAAACGACGTGCACAGTCCAACCCGCCTCGCGCAGATTCAACGCCAGCCGCTCCGCGATGAGCTGCAGAGCTGCGTTTGAGCTATCGACACCCAGTCGCACCGCAACCGATTGGCCTCCGCGTAGCGCGCGCGCGCGGCCGACGTCCATGGTCGTGTCAAACAGGAACGAGTATCCGCTCAAAGCATTCGGCAGCAAGCTCGCGGTAATCTCGCCCTGCTTCCGGAAGATGACGTTGAACAGCGAAGTGCGATCCAGCGCGAGCGCAATTGACTGCCGCAGATGAGGATCCGTAATCAGCTGGTCTGACATTGTAAGAGCCAGCAAATCCGTCGGTCGTGCCGTGATTATCAGCGGAATGCGTTCCTGCTGGGCCAAGCTCAGTTTCTCGGCTGGAACCTCGACGAGATCGGCCTTGCCGACACTGAAATCCAACCACTGCTCGTCAATCGTCCGATTGCCGTAAATCTGAATCTCGTTAAGAAATGGGCGTCCCTGCCACGAATCGTCGTTGGCCGAGAGAAAGACGATTCCGTTGGAGTTGGCGACGAAGCGAAACGGCCCCGTGCCGTTGGGATTGCCATCCGCACCCTGCCGCGTGATGGCGTACATGCTGCGTGTCAGCTCGGCAGGCAGGCCGGGCATAGGAGACTCACTTGTAATGGCAACAGAATCTCCCACGGCCCGTACCCGCCATCCGCAATGCGTGCATGCCGCGGACAGCGACTGCTCCACGGCTTCAGCGGTAAGCGGCGAACCGTCGTGGAAGTGCACTCCGGTGCGCAGATGGAATTGCCAGCGATGATTCGCGCTCTGCGACTCCCAACTCACCGCCAGTGCCGGCACGACCTCGCCGCTATCATTCACCTGGGTCAGCGTATCGAAGAGAAGCCTGCGAGCAGCGCCATCGGGAGCCTTCAACGGATCGGAGCGAGTCTCCATGTGCAGGATTCCGCCGTAGCGTGGACGCGTGCGCGCCGTCGCCGGAGCCAACAGCGCGAACAGCAGACTACCGACCGCAAGCCACCACGGCACTGTACGCTTCATATCGATTTTCCTGCTGCTTCTGCACGATGACGATTGCGGATGTTCCATCATTCGCTGTCCATAACGCTGTAACGATTCCACCATCGAAGGCCCACGGTGCACTGACGGGCGTGGCTTCGTGACCGGAGATCTCATAGGCGCGCAGCGAATCCGAGGCCGGCCAGCCCGCTGCCGAGGTGAGCACCTGCGTACCCGCACCGCACTCGGAATGCACCGCCGCGATGTCACTGCCCCAATCGCGCGCTCCGAGGATCGATTTGCGCGCATCAGCTTCGAAAATATGCGCTGCGCCATTTACGTCAACAAAAACAAATGCGGTGCTGTTCGGCCGCTTCATCTCGGCAGCCGAATAGAAAGGCACAAGCTTGGGGCCGAAGCCCGGAGTGAGGACGCCAGTAAAGAAGTCACGAGTAGAGTTGTAGAAAGCCCTTTGCGAACCCAGTGGCCACGGATCGTCGCTCTCGCTGCAGGCGATGGCCAGATCGCCGGCATTGCCGGTCTTGGTTGCAGCACAAACCACGCCCGGAAGATAGGCGTCGAAGACATGGTCCGCGGCAGGAACGATGCGCCCGCGCAGATCACGCGGAAACGACTGCGTGCGGCTGATCGCGAAAGTCTGCGCCTGTTGCCAGCTTCCGGCTGCCTGGTTGTAGATCTTTATATGTTCGGGATCGAGCACGATCATCTTCTGGTCGGCACCGGCGCCGAGGATTGCGAGGTCGAGAATCGGAGCAGCCTGGGCAAAGAGCAGATTAACGCGCAACGTGATTGTGGGGGACGAATTCAAGCTGCCGGTCGACGCCATGCCCGCGACCGGTAGCATCGCGACCTTTACCTCCGAACCTTCCTGGACTTCTGCCACCCAGAGCCAGCCCTGCAAATTTTGCGACAAGGTTATGCGAACGTCGGAGTCAGCATCTTTGACGCGAATCGTGATGCCTGCCGAGCGCAGCTCGCGCTCAATCGCGTGCCGAATGGCGGTCGCATCGTCGTTGGAGAGAGCGGAGCGGTTGTTGACCGTGAGCGTGATTGTGCCAGGTCCGGTGATCGTGGCGATCTGCCTGGCGAAGTCGGCGGCGGGCGCATCCCAGGTGTTCAAGGCTTGTGCCAGAGAAGAACACAGGAGTGCGATCATCCAAAACAGCAGCCGCTTGAAGGAGATCATCCGTCGCGAATTATAGTCGGACGGGGTCATGGGGGATCGCAGTTTCGCGGCAGGATAGTCTGGAGATTCCAAAATGGAGCCAGGCCGTTCCCGCGAGCGGCCCGGCCATGGGCGCTATCGCGATTGACCCTGCCCGGGATCGGGATCGTCAGCGTCGGGCGGCACTCCCGTCGGCTTAGAGCCCAATCCGCGAAACACGTCACTGGCAAAGAAGTACTTACCGTCAGCCGGGACCATCATCACCTGAATCTTGTCAGAGAGCTTTTCGGCGACGATCTTGTTGATCAGCAGCGGCGTCTCGCGCAGCACCGCGGCTTCGCTGCGCATGCGCTCGGCATCGGCTGCGGCGGTCACGCGAATGCGCTTGGCTTCGGCATCGGCCAGCAGATCGCGACGCTGCACCTCGGCCTTGCTGTCGATAACCTTCGCCTGCGCTGCGGCCTCGGCATTCTGGATGGTCGCCTCCTTGCGCGCTTCAGCTTCCAGCTTTGATTGCTCGATCTGCTTCTCCTTCAGCGGCAGCGTGTACTGCATCGCGTCGGACTCGCCCTTCGCCTCGACCACCTTCGCTTGCGCCTCGCCCTCGGCAGCCTTCACCTTCTGCACCTTATCGGCCTCGGCCTCGAGCTCTGCGATGCGAACCTGCTTCTGCTGAATGTCGGTCTGGATGTTCAGCTGATCGTCCTGCTGTTCTTTCAAGAGCAGATCCTGCAGACCGCGCGCATACTCCTCCGGCAGTTGGATGTCGCGGAGCATGACCTCCTTCACGATCAGGCCGTCGGAACCAAGCTTCCTGGTGATGACTTCGTCGGCGCGCTGGCGAACCTCCTCGCGGCGCGAGCTGAAAATTTCGCGCACGGTGTAGCCGGGCGCAAGCTCGCGCCAGGCGCTGGCCACGACCGATGGAACGATCTCGGTCTCCACCGGTTGCGGCAGATGCGACTGCACATAGTCGAGCCGGCGCGGATCGAACTGGTAGCGCACGGTAATCGCCAGGCCGATGTTCAGGCCCTCTTTCGATTGAACACTCAGCACGCCAGACTTCGCGCCGCCTGCGAGCTTCTTGCCGTCGTCAGCGATGCCGGTCGTGAACAGCTTGTCGCGCAGGTCGAAGAGTTGAACCTCTTCGATCAAAGGCACGACAACATGGACGCCGGGATAGAGCGTGCCCGCTTCGGTGCCGCGCGTCTGGCTGACGCGGACGCCGGCCATGCCGCTGGGCACAATCACGAAACTTAGTGCGATGAGGATCGGTCCCCAGCCGAGCGCGATCAGCGCCAGCGTTGTGCGCCAGCGGATCGGTTGTGGCGGCGTCGCGCCTTCTACGCCGGCGATTGCGGCGCGCCGGTATTGAAACATCAGCCACAAATCGTAGGCGAGGATGGAAATTCCCGCGATCATCAGGCCTACGCCAATTGTCATGAGCAAATACTTGAAGGCAAGCATGTCCGTTCTCCTTTCGTTACCGCACTCGCTCCGAACCGCGTTTCTGTTTGCTGATGCCATTCCGCCAATCGCCAAGCCGGCGGTCGGTGGCGTTCCCGGATCCCAGCCGCGGAGCGAAAAACAGCCGGAACAATCCGCCGAGAAACAACTCTTCCAGAAGCACTGCGCAGGAGAGCGAGAGAAGCAGCCCTCCGAGCGTTATCAGTGCTGTTGCCATGCCCTGCACAACTCACCTCCGAAACCCGAACTACTGACCCGAGACAGTTGTCGCGACCGTCGCGTCCTGCGCCACGGCGACTACATTCTGCGGCTGCGATGGTGAATCGCCGAAGATGGCAGCGGTCTGCGTGTCGCGCTCGCCGCGGATCTCGACGTCGTCGCCGACCTTCACCATCGAGAAGAGTTCTTCCAGATCGCGCTTCGCCATGCGAATGCAACCGTGCGAGGCCGACCTGCCAATCGACTGCGGCGCGTTCGTCCCGTGAATGCCGTAACCTTTGCGATCAAGACCCATCCAGCGATCGCCCAGCGGATTGCGCGGACCAGGCGCGATGACTTTGCCTTCGTGGTAGTAGGTTGGATCGACGACGCGAACCACGATGTGGAAGCGGCCCGTCGGACTCGGCGTGCTTTCCTTGCCGACCGCGACGGGGTAGATCTTCTTCACCTGCCCGTTCTCGATGACGGCCAACTCGTGATCCGGGATGCTGATCAGGAGAAGACGCTTGTCTTCGGCCAGCGCGTCGAGGGGGAAACTCAGTAGGAAGAGGATCGCGAAGATCAGTCTGACCTGTTCGGTGTACCGCTGCTTGTCATGTAGATTTTGCACCTCGTTACCTCGCAATCCGCGTACGCCTATTGCAAGTGCACGAAATACGCCACGCATGAAATGAAGGAAACAAAAGACTTACAGCGGTTGTACTAGGAGGATGCGTGTCTTCTTAAACACGGTGTGTCAAGCGAGACACAATTCAATCCAATCCCAATAATCGCTTCCGTCACTTTCTCCTTGACAGCTTAGGAGAGCGGCGTTAGTCTCCTAAGCACTTTAGGAGAACGAGGGAGAATCAATGACCGACCAGGCCCAGCTGCTTCCCGGCACTCTCGACCTTCTGATCCTGAAAGCGGTCTCGCTCGGTCCGCTTCACGGTTACGGAGTGCTGTTGCGCATCGGACAAATCTCCGATCGCGCGCTGCTCATCGAGCAGGGGGCGTTGTACCCCGCACTCTTCCGTCTCGTGCGTCAGGGTCTTCTCAACGCAAGCTGGGGAACTTCGGAGAACAATCGCCGCGCGAAGTTCTACGAACTGACGGCGGCGGGGCGCAAGCGTCTGCAAGAGGAGACCGAGGGATGGAACCGGCTTGCCGCCGCCATCGGTTCGGCGCTCGCAACCCAACCAGAGGAAGTATGAAACTCCTGGCTTATCTTCGTTCGCTTGCCGCCAAGTTCCTCCATCGCTCGCAGCTCGCGGACGACATGGAAGAGGAGCTACGCTCGCACATCCAGCATCGGGCTGACGATCTGGAGCGCACGGGGATGGATCGCGCCGCAGCCGAGCGTCAGGCGCGCATCGAGTTCGGCGGTCAGGGGCGATTCAAGGAAGAGTGCCACGAAGCGCTCGGCGGCAATTTCATCGAAAGCATCATCAACGACGTGCGCTACGCCCTGCGCATGTTGCGCAAATCTCCCGGATTCACGCTTACCGCGGTTGTGACCCTGGCATTGGCGATCGGTGCGAACGCCGTTGTCTTTGCGGTGCTGAACACGCTGATCCTGCGTCCCCTGAATGTGCCTCAGCCGGAAAGCCTCTGGGCCATCGAGCGCAAGGCCAGCTTTGTGGATCCCAGCCAGTCCTATCCCGATTACCTCGACCTGCGCGAGCGCAACCGCAGCTTCGAGGACCTCGCGGGCTATACCGCCGACGAAGCTGGCCTGGACACAGGACAGAACCCGTCCAGCGTCTGGGTCGTACTGGCGACGGGCAACTACTTCGACGAATTGCGCCTGCAACCCTATCTTGGCCGTTTTTTCCATGCCTCCGATGAGCACGGCCCTAACAGCGCGCCCTACATCGTACTCACCTATGCCTACTGGCACAGCCGTTTTCACGATGACCCGGGCGTGGTCGGCCGCGTAGTTCAGCTCAATAAGCATCCCTACACCATCCTTGGCGTAGGCCCTCCCGGCTTCCACGGGACGTTATTGTTTTTTGATGTCGGCTTGTTCGTGCCGATGGTGAATGTGGAGCAGATCGAGGGAACCAGTCAGCTAAATGCGCGCGACAGTCGTTGGGTCTTCATGGTGATGGGACATCTGAAGCCGGGCGTGACTCCGGCACAAGCGGTCTCCGATCTCAACTCGATTGGCTCCTACTTCGAGAAGACCTATCCCAAAGAAGACGGCAAGATGGACTTTCTGCTGGCGCGCCCAAGTCTTTATGGCGACTACCTCGGGCGTCCCTTGCGGGCATTCATGACGGCACTGATGCTGCTGGCGGGCTTGATTTTGCTGGCCGCTTGCGCCAACCTGGGCAGCCTGTTCGCCGCACGCGCTGCCGACCGCTCTCGTGAGGTTGCGCTCCGCCTCGCCCTGGGATCGACACGCCGGCGCATTCTTCGGCAACTATTTACCGAAGCCGTGCTCATTTCGCTTATCGGAGGCGCCGTCGGGTTGTGGGGAAGTGTCGTGCTGCTACGCGGCTTGAGCGTCTGGCAGCCAATGCCCAGATTCCCCATGATCCTGGATGTGAACCCGGATGCCAAGGTCTATATCGTCGCTCTGCTGCTGACCCTGGCCAGCGGGTTTCTCTTCGGCGCGGTTCCCGTCAGGCAAGTCCTGCGGACAAATCCCTATGAGGTCGTCAAGGCAGGATCGGCGGCCACATTTGGACGGCGCATTACGGCTCGCGACGTCTTGCTGGTTTTGCAGATCACTATCTGTGGCGTCCTGATAACTTCGTCGTTCGTTGCCGTGCGCGGATTGGCCCGAGCGCTGCACAGCAATCTTGGTTTCGAACCGCAAAACGCGATGCTGCTGGACACTCAGCTGGCCATGGCAGGCTACAGCGGCGACAAAGTTCTCTCCATGCAGAAGCGCATGATCGATGCACTGGCGGCGATTCCTGGCGTGCAGTTCGTGGGACTCGCCGATCAGCCGCCGTTGCATGAGAGCTGGAATCCCTCCAACGTCTTTACCGACCAAACCACCGACCTGCGGCCCGCGAATGCCGCTTCGGAAGCAATTCAATACAACATCTCACCGGGATACTTTCAGGCAGCGGGCACAGCTTTGCTCGCAGGCAGGACGTTCACCTGGCATGATGACAAGAACTCGCCGCGCGTCGCCGTGATCAACCAGGAATTTGCGCGCCGCATCTTTGGCTCGATCCCTCACGCGTTGGGCGGATACTTCAAGCTGCCGGACGGCACGCGTATACAAGTTGTCGGAGTTGCGCAAGACGGAAGATATACCACTATCACCGAAGTTCCCCATCCAGCAATGTTTCTCCCCATCCAGCAATCGCCCTCGGCTCAAACCTTCCTGATCGTGCGCTCCGAGCACGATCCGCAGCAATTGGCGGCAGCGATGAAGAGCACGGTGCATGAGCTCGATCCTGGGCTGCCGTTCTATATCCAACCATGGAACAAGAGGCTCGACACCGCTCTGTTTGGACTGCGCCTGGCGGCGCTGTCGTTGGGTGTGCTGGGCGTGATGGGCGCCGTGCTGTCGATCACCGGGATCTTCGGCATGGCTGCTTATTCGGTGAGCAAGCGGCTCAAAGAACTGGGAATCCGCATCGCCCTCGGCGCGCGGCGGCAGGAAGTGTTACGCGCAGCGCTTGGACGGGCCTTCCAGTTACTGGCCTTCGGTTCGGCAGCCGGCTTAATTCTCGGAATTTTGGCGGGACGTGTATTGGCGTCCCTCTACCGGGAAAGTCCCGGCGACCCGCTCGTACTGGGCGGCGCTCTCTTGACGATGTTGTTGATCGGCCTCCTGGCTACCTGGATCCCCGCTCAGCGCGCCCTGTCGATCAATCCGCTGATCCTGCTGCGCGAAGAGTGAGGCGCTGCACGGGAACCGAATCCAACCTTGGGCGATCTCATAAATTGTTTTGTGTCAGGGCACGACTTCAGTCGTGCCGATACAGTTCCCATTGATTTGTCATCCCGAGGAGGACTTCAGTCCGACGAGGGATCTGCGGTTCGACTTTTCCCCCCCTGATTCGCCAGTTTCGCTTGCAACTCCGCGCAACACTCCTCTCGCAACAACGTAAACAATTGCTCCATGTGTTCTTCGCGCGTGCGGAAGTTCACCGGATTAATCCGAAACCAGCTCTTGCCTTTCAACTCTGTCGTCGAAATCCAGAAGCGTCCGCTCTCTTCTACGCGCCGCGCAACCTCCGCGTGCAAATGCTTCGACTCCGGCTCGTTCAGCTCTGCGCCCTTATAGCGAATGCAAATTGCCGACATCGGCGGCGTGCAGGCTGCTTCAAAATCGCCGCTGTTCGTAGCCAGGTTGTAAAGATGTTTTGCCTGCCGCACGTTGTTGTCGATCCATTCGCCGATCTGGCGCGCGCCGTATCGTTTGAAGCTCATCCACACTTTCAGGCTGCGAAACCGCCGCGATTGCTCGAAGCCGTGAACGTAGTACTGATAACGCTCGTCGGCCTGATCGAATTCATCTGTCAGATACGAGGGCTTCATGCCAAACGACGCCGTCAGCCGCCGCTGATCTTTGACCAGAACAGCTCCGGCATCCAGCGGAGCATAGAACCACTTATGCGGATCGATGGTGATCGAATCCACCAGCTCGAGGCCGCGATCGCGCATCTGCCATTCGTGTGACAGCAGCATCCCACCGCCATACGCCGCATCGGCGTGCAGCCACATGCCTTCACGGTCGGCAATTTGCCGCAGTGTCCGAATGTCATCGACCGCACCTGTGTTCGTCGTCCCAAACATGCCGATGATGCACATTGGCCGAATGCCGCTCTTCTTGTCTTTGGCCATTGCTTCCTCCAGCGCGTCGAGCCGCACCTGAAAGTCTGTGTCCGTCGGCAGCGGTCGCAGCGCATCCCGCCCCAGGCCGACGCAATCGACCGCTTTATCGACCGACACATGCCTTTCCTCCGAGACGTAAATCGCCCACCGATCACGGATCCCTTCATATTGCGCGCGGTCTTTGGTCACCGCATCGCGCCCGACTTTCAACCCGATGAAGTTCGCCATCATCCCGCCGCTGGTAAGATTGCCGCCCGCGTTCTCGCCGTAGCCGCACAGATCGGTGAGCCAGCGCACCACGCGCCGCTCCATCGCCACTGCCGACGGCCCAATCGAATAAGCGCCGACATTCTGATTGAGCGCCGAACACAACAAATCGCCAACCACCCCGATGGGATTCGGCGACGGCGTAATCAGTCCCATGTATCCGGGATGGCCAACGTGTGTGCAGTAGGGAAGCAGCTTGGCTTCCAATTCGTCCAGCACACCGCCGGGCGCGCTTGGTTCCTGCGGCAGCGGCTCGGTAAAGAGCTGGTTCACCGTCCGAGGCTCGACATCGGGGAACACTCGTTTTTCTTCAACGTGATCAAAGTAGTCGGCCAGCAGATCCACAACTCTGTGGCCCAAGTCGCGAAACTCATTTCCATCCATGCGGAGTCACCTGAATTCAGTCTAATTGCAGGACAAATACCACCGCATTCCAGTTCTTGCGGCCAAACTTCGTTGCAGATTCCAACGAGGGTTCTGGACGAATTTAGGCCGGAATCTCAACAAACCGGCTGCGGGACTGCGCCCCGCAAAAATCCATTGCCCACGGGGCTCGCATTTGATACTTTGCAGCGAATGTCTACCGAGCCGAGCGCCCGACCGGTAGGACGTCTCCATCGCGTCCTGCGCGAGGTTGTCATCTACGCGGTTGTGCTGGCCGGGGCAGTGCTGCTCTATCTGCTCATCCATGCCTATGGCATGCGGATGCCGGCGCCGACGCGCCAGGCCGCGGATCTGGGCGCTGTGGGCGGCCCTCCCGGCGGACACGATGCCGGAGTGATGCTCCACGTTTTGATTGCGCTGGCGCTGATCGTCGCGGCGGCGCGTGTTGGCGGCATCCTCTTTCGCTTCATTCACCAGCCTGCCGTGGTGGGCGAAATCATCGCCGGCATCCTGCTCGGTCCTTCGCTGCTCGGCCGCGTCTGGCCTGCGGGCTTTGCCTACATCCTTCCTCCCACGGTCGCCCCGCTTTTGGATGTGCTGGCGCAGATCGGCATCATCCTCTACATGTTTCTAGTTGGCCTTGAACTGGATCCAAAACTGGTGGCCAAGCATGGTCGCGAGTCGGTTGCCATTTCCCACGCCAGTATCATTACGCCGTTCCTGCTGGGAACCATGCTGGCTCTGGTGCTCTATCGCGACGAGGGTGCGGCTGGTATCCCATTTACCGGCTTCTCGCTGTTCATGGGCTTGGCGATGTCGGTGACCGCCTTCCCCGTGCTCTCGCGAATGCTGAACGACTTGGGCCTTAGCAAGACGCCGCTGGGAGTCACCGCCCTCACCTGCGCTGCGGTCGACGACGTAACCGCCTGGTGCCTGCTGGCTTTCGTGGTCGGCGTCGCGGAGGCGCGCGGCAGCCATGGCCTGATCACCGTCGCCATGTCCATCGCCTACATCGCTTTCATGATTCTGCTGGTTCGCCCGCCGATGCTCCGGCTCGCCATGCAGCAGGAGAACGCTGACCGCCTGACCCAGGGAATCGTTGCGGTGATCTTCGTCCTCTTACTGGCTTCGGCGCTGACCACTGAGCTGATCGGCATTCACGCCATGTTCGGCGCCTTCGCACTCGGCGCCATTATTCCTTCCGACAGCAAGGTCGCGCGCGAGATGACGGCCAAGCTCGAGGATGTTCTGGTGGTCTTGCTGCTGCCCACATTCTTCGCCTTGACTGGACTGCGCACGCGCATCGGCCTGGTCAGTGGCACTCAAGCCTGGCTGCTCTGCGGGCTGGTCATTCTGGTCGCATCGGTCGGTAAGTTCGGCGGCAGCTTCGTCGCGGCGCGGCTCAACGGAATGAACTGGAGCGATGCGTCGGCGATGGGCGTGTTGATGAACACTCGCGGAATGGCCGAGCTCATCGTCCTTAACATCGGCCTGCAAATCCGAGTCATCAATCCTAGGGTGTTCGCGATGCTGGTGATCATGTCACTGGTGACCACCGTCGCGACTACTCCTATACTCTACTTAATCAAAGGCCGCGACCTGGCGACAGCAGAAGCGGACAACGCCAAATCGCCTCGAGCTCTGCATCAGCAGCTGGAACTCCATCGTGCCGAGTTGCTACGATCGCTCGAACCGAAAGCCTAGAGCAGCGCCGATTCCTTTATGGTGGACCGCCACGTTGAAATCGACGGAATTGGCCTTCTGAGTTAGCGCGCGATTCCCCAGGGAATTTACATTCACGCCCCGATAAATCGGGTAGAGTTGTACCACTCCTAGGCAGTTTCCGCTCCCGCAGCAAATTCAACCAAGCCATCCAAAGCGGGATTCCCGCTGGCGTGGCAACGGAGGTCATCATGCGCGCACCCGCACCTAACAACGATGGCATGGGCAGTCTGCCGAGCGACCAGGGTTGCCGCTTTCGAGTCTGGGCGCCCAACGCCCAAAGCGTCCAGGTCATTCTGAATGATGCGCAGAACGGACCGACGTTCGACCTCGCATCGGAGCCCGGCACGGGAAACTGGTCAGCCGATCAAATTGACGCGCCTCCCGGGACTACATACCAGTACATCATCACGAATGAAGGTGGTGCGAATAACGATAACTCGCAACCGTGGTACCGCACCGACGCGCGCGCTCTTCAAGTGCAAAGTTCTGCCGCGACGTCGATGGGCTATGTGGTCGACCCGGCTCCGTTCTCCGGCGCTCAAAGGCCAGCGTTCACGACACCTGCCTTCGAGAACTTTCTGATTTATCAAATGCACATTGGGTCATTTGCGGGGAAAAACGACGGCATCAATGTGAACGCGAACACCGCGACCTTCGAGGACATCAAGGACAAGCTCGACTACATCCGCGGCTTGGGGTTCAACGCCATTGAGCCGCTTCCGATTACGGATTTTCGATGCGATGTGGGTGGCGCCGGTGAGGGTTATGGACCTTCCGATATGTTTGCCTCGGAAGATGCCTATGCCTCCAGCCCGGATCAAGCCGTCGCCGAGCTGATCGATCTGATCGACACGGCACATTCCGAAGGATTGGCGTTCATCCTCGACGTGGTTTACAACCATGCCGGCATCACCGACAACCGCTACTGGTGCTATGACGGCAACAACGCCGGCGGCGGCGGTATCTATTTCGTCGACGGGCATCCGACGCCGTGGGGCGACGGCTTCGCGCTGTGGCAACAAGAGGTGAAGGACTTTCTGCTGGACAACGCCAGAATGTATCTGCGGGATTATCGCGTCGACGGCTTGCGCTTCGACGCAGTGCAGGCAATCCAGGCCGACGCGGTGGAATTCATCGTGCAAACGCTGCGACAGGAGTTTCCCGACAAGTACCTCATCGCCGAGTACAACCCTTACGACTCGAGCACTGCCGCGTCACCGCCGCAAGATCCCTACGGGACTTTAGGCTTTTGTGCCACGTGGGATATGAACAGCCCATGGGATACCTTCGGCTTCTTGAACGGAACCAATGTCGTGAACCTGCTGCTCGCAAGGATCGGTGGATTCTCCGATCCGAATCAGTGGCATCAGGTGAGCTATCTCACCGGTTCTCACGATCAGATATACGGCGGGCAGGGAGATACCGGAGTCTACTTTACGCAGCGCTTCGGAGGACGCGAGAACGGATGGGCAAGAGCCAAGGCGCGGCTCGCCTGGGCCCTGAATGCCACACTGCCAGAAACGCCGATGATGTTCATGGGAACGGAAGGACATCTGGATGGCTTCTGGGATCCGGTGGTTGGTGACAATTACGATCATCGCCTCGATTGGCAGCAGATCGGAGATGATCTTGGCGCGCCCATGCAGCAGATGGTGGGTGACATCAATCAGCTGCGCTGGACGCATGCCGCGCTGCGCTCACCGGCAGGACTTGTGGTGCACGTCGACGATCAGAACCAGGTCGTTGGCTTCAAGCGCTACGACCTCGACGGTGATGTTCTCTTGGTTGTCGTGAATGCGGGAAACGGGCAGTGGAGTGGCAATGGATATGGCGTGAGTCTGGCAGGTGATTCGGGCACGTGGCGGGAAGTTTTCAACTCACAGGCGCCGGCGTACGGAGCAATCGACACGGTTGGAAACTTCGATATGGATCTGCCGGCAGTGAATGGTCAAATCTGGATCAATCTTCCCAGCTGGAGCGTGCTGGTATTTCAGAAACAGTAGCTTCCGCGGCTTCCGTCTGGCGCACGCCGGTCACGGCCAGCTTTGGCTTGTGACCAGGATCTAGCTGAACGGCGTTCCGTAGCGATCCAACATCGCGACTTCCGACAGAGCGCGACGTTTCACTGTTCCGAAGTTGCGTTCGGGATAACCGATCGGCATCAGCGCGAAGGTTCTATATTCCGGCGGAAGATTCAGGACTTGCTTGATCTCTTCCTCTGCAATCGTGTGATTAGTGGTCAACACCGTTCCCAGTCCAAGCGCACGACACGCGAGAATGATATTTTGCACCGCAGGATAGATGCTGGCTCCGGCGGTCCAGGGAGCTGCATCTCGCATCGCCGTTTGCACGACTGCCGGAATCTGATCCGGAAGTTCGAGGGGAGTAATTCTAAGACACGGGATCAACAATATTGGGGCGTCCTGCATGTGTTCGTAAAGATGCATGCCTCCTTGCATCATGCGCTCGTATTCTGTCTCGGATTGATTAGCCGGCCTGCCCTGGTGCTGGTAGCGTTGTAGAACCCAGAGGCTCACTCGTCGATAGATTTCTCCTATGCGGCTTCGTTGCTCAGCATCTCGTAAGACCATAAAGAGCCAGTTCTGGCGATTGCCTGCATTCGGCGCTCGGATCCCTGCCTCCAGGATCTGCTCAATCATCGCGTCGGGAATAGGATCCGGTTTGAGCCAGCGCATTGCGCGTGCTGTGTACATGGCTTCAAACAGCGTGATGTCGTTGCTGAATTTGCCGCATTGATCCGACATATATGGACTCCCACTTAGAATCTTTGAGGATGTATTGGAACTAATGCGCGTAACAGAAATGGGTGTATAGTTGGCGATAATTCGCGACCCTCCGATCATCACGTAGAACCACCGCGGGAGGACTCCGTGCGAACCACAGCTCTGCTACTCATAGCCATCACTGCGACCTGCGCAACTCTCGCGGGTCAAACGCGATCTGACAGTCCTTCGAACTTTCCGGTCTATCCTCTCAAGGCCAGCGCCAATGGCCGCTATCTGACCGACAGCAACGGTGTGCCATTCCTGCTGATGGGAGACTCGCCGCAGTCCATGATCGCCAATCTGACGCCGCCTGAGATGTTCTACTATATGGCGAACCGGCAACAGATGGGATTCAATTCCATCCTGGTGGACGCGCTTTGCACTACCTACACCGGGGGAAACGGCAACGGGACAGCATATGATGGCACGCCTCCGTTCACCAGCGGCACGAACCCCTCCAATTATGATCTCTCGACTCCGAACCCAGCGTACTTTGCCGAGCTCGATGCGCTGATCAACCTGGCAGCAAGCAATCATCTCGCAGTCGTGCTTGATCCTATCGAGACGGGCGGATGGCTGGTGACTCTGGAGAACAACGGGCCATCAAAGGCCTACGCTTACGGAGCCTATCTTGGGAGCCGCTATCGCAACTTCGCCAACATTGTCTGGCAGAGCGGAAACGATTTTCAAAGCTGGATGAGCCCGTCCGACAATAACCTCGTGCACCAGGTGATGTTGGGAATCGCCAGCGCCGATCCCAACCATCTGCAAACCATCGAACTAAACTACAACTTCAGCTACTCGAACCAGGACACGACGTTAAGTGACGTGCTGACACAGGACGCCTGCTACACCTATTACGAGACCTACGATTGCTTCGTGCAGGCCTATGCCAGTACGCCCGTCTTGCCGCTATTTCTGACCGAGGCCAATTACGAATACGAGAACAACACCGGCCAGCTGCCCGGTCCGGCCGGCCCTTATGTTCTGCGCGAGCAGGCGTATTGGACGCTGACCAGCGGCGGGCCCGGCCAACTCTACGGCAACCATTACACCTGGCTGTTTCCGCCGGAATGGCAGTTCTATCTGATTAGCCCCGGCGCGCGAGAGATCAAGTACATCAACGGTTTGTTTGGCACGTTGCCGTGGCAGAATTTTGTGCCGGATACGGAGCACCAGGTGGTCACCGCCGGCTACGGGACGTACGACGGCGGCAATGAGAATCTGACCACAGCGACCTACTGCACGACGGCGTGGGTTCCAGGATCGCACGCGCTCACTTACTGTCCGCAAGCCACGACGCTCACGGTCAACCTGGCGGAATTCTCGGGGCTGACGCGCGCCCGTTGGTACGATCCGTCGAGTGGAATCTATCGCAGCATCAGCGGATCGCCGTTCCGCAATTCAGGGAACCACAATTTCACGCTGCCCGGAAATAATCATGACGGTAATCCGGATTGGCTGCTGGTTCTGGATCCGGCAGCGGGGCCGTGAAGTCGATAGGCACTCAAGTTTGGACTACCCAGCAAACGAGGGCGACTTGACATCCTCGATATCTTGATATAACGTCCTAAGTCAGGAAGCGATGTCACGAGTACATATCCGGCCAGTAACAGACCGGCGACACCCAGGATGTTCCGCGTAACGACGAAGGTTTTCTTCACAGATCCTCCAGTTTCATTCAAACCTGAACGGGTAGTGCGGCGCTTTAGCGCCGCGATACGCGATCTAATTTTTCTTCCAGAGCCCGCTTCAGCGGGCGCCACTGCCGTCGGCTGAAGCCGACTCCACGCCCTTGCATCCTGGAAACGCGGGCCTGAAGGCCCGCACTACCAATCATGCAGTAGGATGTCGCGATTAGCTGCAGAGAGGCCCGCCGTAGTTGCCACAAGCAAGTTTCCGATTGGATCTTGGACGGCAGCGGTGCGACAGCTGTCGGTGAAAATGTGCCGACCGTCACAAAAGCCAGTGAGAAGTGTGATAGGGCATTTCGACAGCATGGTATGTGATGGTCTTAGAGGAAGATTATGTTGAGCGAAATGCAATTACAAAAGGCGCTGAGACGAGCGCATGCCATCGTGACCAGCGGTGAATACGACGAGGATAGTGTCCGCCGTCTGCTGGCTGGACTGGAAGAGCAGCTTATGGAAGCCCCGGCAGAGCCGAAGTTCGCTGAAGCGCTGCAGGATATGGAATCCCTTGCTCGTTGATTGCTCTAAACCTGCAGGGCAATTGTGGGGAAGATGCGGCGGATCGATCCACGGTGCGCGTGGGTTCGAACCCCCGGCGACGAGACTAGACCGTATGACGGCGTAGGCTCTTTCTATCGACGTTAGCCACGCCATTCCAATGTGCCAACCCCTCCAAAACATGAACTGAATCCAGCCACGTCCGCTCCGCATCCGATGCGGCAGCCACCTCGCGCGCAGCAGGCAATAGCGCGTTCGGGAGCATTCCTGGTTGCTCACAAAACTGATTCTGTAGTTCAGCGATAGCAGACCCAACGATATCAGGTCCTTCGGCTGACATTAGCGCACCGGCGCTTTCACGGCTGTTATTGCGGGAATGATCGGCAAGCTTCCAAAGAAGATAAGGAGGAGAAATGCTTAAGCGCATAGCTTTAATCGCAATGGCTGGATTTCTTACCTCGGGATTTTCCGGCACGCCCAGTCCGACCACCACCGGCTCGTGGCAGGTGGACTCCCGTCAATCGAGTGCGCAGGTAATTACGGACGGGACAACCGATTTCGGCAAGAAGAAAGTTGACTTCACGCTCGGCTTCGCCCGAGTCAACGGAACCATCACACTCGACGATGCTAATCCCGCCAACTCGAAGCTCGACTTCAGTATGTATCCCGCCACTACCTCGTCGCCTGTCATCGCCGAGAATGGAAATTTCAAACAGGAATGGCTGGGTAACGTCGCCAACCACACCCTGGTTTGCTTCCACTCCAAGAGCGTGGTCCGGACACCTGATGGGAAGCTGCAGGCAACAGGCGAACTGGTGCTGACGCGCGTCGATCGCAACGTGCAGCTTGATCCGACGGAGGCCTACTCCGGACCGGTATACGGCCCTCCGATGATCCATCGCGTCTCTCGCGAGGCCACGTTCGCTTTCGATCCCCCGGGCTCAGGACAGAAGGGCGGAATTGAGCTAACCGGAAATACGAGGATGTCGCGTGAGAATTTTCCGCAGTTGGTGAAGGCCGTGGTCAGCACCAACTGGCCGCCGCTGGTTCAGGACGAGCAATGTGTGACTCCGGCCGGTGGAACCGAGGATTATCGCGGGTATCAATGCTCGGGAACATTCATGGAGGCACCAGGCCTTCCCCCGACGCCGACTCAGATCGGAGAAGACTTCCCCGGCGCCTCGAATTTCAATGCCGTCGTGGGAAACCAGCTCACCATCATGGTTCGGCTGCATTTGGCGCCGAAGGCTGCGAGTGGTCAAGCCGGCAGCTAAGCACGAGTCCGATAGCTTCTTCATGTTGCTAGCGTGATTCGGATTGGCGGAGGACCGTGCGAACACTTCTCCGCCGATCTTCCCTGCTAACTCTGAAAAGCCAGGGAATCACTAACTGGCAACCAATTCGTCCGCAAAACGTCAGAACAACATGAGCTTGAGGACCTGGCAAAAAATCGCACTGCCATTGGCAATGCTGATTTTCGTTGCGAATGCAAGAGCGCAGTCAGAGTCCCACGCCAGGATTGAGTTGATCGCCGAGCAGAACACAGTGGCGCCAGGCAAGCCTCTGTGGCTGGGGCTGCTGTTCCGGCTGGATCCAGGCTGGCACATCTATTGGCAAAATCCCGGGGACTCGGGAGAGCCGCCTAAGGTCCAATGGCAACTCCCGCCGGGATTCGCCGCCGGCTCAATTCTCTGGCCGCAGCCCATTCGGCTGGGAACAGGAACGGTTCTAGATTATGGCTATGAGGAACAGGTCCTGCTGATGGCTCCTCTCAAAGGCACATCGCCGGAACACCCCACCTCGCTGCCCGGCATTTCCGCGGATGTGAAATACATTGTGTGCCGCGAGATGTGTATCCCGGGGAAAGCTCACCTCACGCTGGCGCCGCCAGCAGACGGCAACTGGAGCGCGTGGCGCTCGCTGTTCGAACAAACCAGGCAACAGCTGCCCAAGTCTCTGCCGGCTGGCTGGAAGGTGTCCGCGGAATCGAATAAAACCAGCTTCGTGCTGTCAGTGCGGGCTGGTTCGCAAGTACGCAGCGCAAGTTTCTTCCCGCTTGAGCCGGGACAAATCGATAACTCCAGCCCGCAGGGTTTTGCATCCAATCGGGCGGGATTTACGCTGACCCTCAAGAAGTCCGACCAGTTGCTTAAGCCGATTTCTACGTTGAAGGGGCTGATCGTAGTTGGACCCGGACGCGCGTTCGAAATAGCGGCGCATGTGGTTTCCAGATGAAAACGACAAGAACCAAATTCAACCGAGGCCACTCGTTAGTCAGTGGAGCACGATCGCAGAAAGCAGGATACAAATGACAAAGCGGTTTCTTACATCGACGTTAGCCCTCTTTGCTGTTTTGCTTGCGTCGTCGCCGATATGGGCGGCGCGAGTTGGCGAAGCTGCGCCGCAGTTCACCGCTACGGACACTAACGGTGATGTCCATAAGCTTTCCGACTACAAGGGGAAGTTTGTTGTGCTGGAGTGGTCGAACCGTGGCTGCCCTTATACCCAGAAGCACTACAACAGCGGAAACATGCAACAACTGCAGCGGGAATGGACCGCCCGCGGCGTGATCTGGCTGACGGTGATCTCGTCGGCGCCGGGCAAGCAGGGTTACGTTACCGGACCGGAAGAGAATGCCTATCTAACACAGGTGAAGGCTGCCCCCTCCGCCGTATTGTTAGATCCCACCGGCGCCCTTGGTCACCTCTACGATGCCAAAACCACGCCGGACATCTTCATCATCAATCCGCAGGGAACGCTGATTTACAGCGGGGCGATCGACGACACACCGTCGACCGACGTTGCGGATGTGAGCAAGGCAAAGAACTACGTGTCGGCGGCGCTCGAGGAGGCCACATCAGGCAAGGCCGTCGCTGTTTCGACCTCACGTCCCTACGGTTGTTCGGTTAAGTATGCCGACTAGTGCAGTCGAGTGCGGCGGCGCAACAAAGTCGATGGTTCGCTGACTCTCCGCCTGGGCGAAGAGTCAAAAGAGCGAAGTCTAGCGATTGCGTTGACGTACGCGTTATCAATTGCATCATTCGCCGCTGGCGATCACCGGCGCGCTGCGCGTGGCGAGCCCTCCGGGCCACCAGTTCCAATCGCCTGCAATGCGAAGTAGCGCAGGTCCGATCACCATGCGAACCAGTGTTGCGTCAATTAACACGGCTACAGCCAGCGTAAATCCGAGCATCTTAACTACCAGGAAGTTCCCGAAGGTGAATGCCGCGAATACCACAATCATGATCGCGGCGGCGCTGGTAATCAGTCCAGCGGTTCTGGCCAGCCCCTCGGGGATTGCCTCCAATTCACTTAGGCCGCTCCTCCTCGCTTCCAGGACCCGCGCGACCAAAAACACTTCGTAATCCATGCTCAGTCCGAAGACGATGGCAAAGGCGATGATTGGCACAATAGGAAATATACTGCCCGTCCCCCCCTGAACTCCCAGGAAGCGACTTCCGTGTCCCTCCTGAAATACAAAAACCAATGCTCCGAAGGAGGCCGCAACCGAGAGCAAGTTCAGAACAACGGCTTTCACCGCGGCGAAAACCGATCGGAATCCGGCAAGAAGCGCGATGAGCGTCCCTCCCACCACCATCGCCATTACCGGAACGAACCGGTTACCGACTATCGTTTGATAATCGGCATGTAGCGCCGGGACGCCTCCGATGCGCAACCTGGCCCCGGGTATTCCTGTGAGAGCTGCCACGTCGGCCTTGCGCAGCTCCCGCACCCACTTGACCTGTTGGTTCAGAGAAACGGAAGCCGCAGGTAATACTTCAAGCAGCGCCGCCCGCCCGTCCCGACTCAGGAACGTTCGTCGTGTCTCACGCGAGATGCTGCTGAGGCCCGACCGGTCACTATCTGCGATCGATGTGATGGAGATCACCCGGTCGGCACGAGGGTCGCTCGCGAGCTGCTTGGTGAGTCGATCGACTGCATTCCAACCCGCGTCGGTTTGCGCGATGGAGTCCGCCGGAAGGTCGAGAATCACGCGCAGCGAGTAGATAATGCCAGGCCGATCCATTTGCTCAAGGGTGTGGAGCGCGCGAACCGATTCTGCCGCCGGCGGAAGCCAATTCCCTCTGGGGATGTTGGTATCGATCCGTGCGGCCTGCGAGGCGAGCAGAAGCAAGGGAGTGCCTGCCAGAAGGATGGCAAGCCAGGGATGGGCGACAATCACCTTCCCCCACCGCCTCCAGCGTTCTCCCATGCGTGACGCGGTATGCGCATCCAACCTTGCAACAAACGGAATCCGGCCGGCATTAATTCGCGGACCGAGCGCTGCCAGCAGTGCCGGCACGAGCGTATTTGCCAGCAACAAACTCATTCCCGCCACCAGGAATCCAGCTACACCGATGGAACGGACTTCGCTGATGGGGACGGTCAAGAGGGCGAGAAATCCGATGGCTACAGTTGAGGCTGAAATCAGGAGTGTATGACCTGCCTGACGCGCAGCGATGGCCGAGGCTTCGAGTCCGCTGTGCTCGGTGGCAATCGCTTCCCGGAAGCGGCTGACCATGAGGAGCGCGTAATCGATCCCCAGGCCCAGCCCAAGCATCGTGGCTAAGTTCTGAACCAGAATAGACAAGTGCCAATGCCGGGCCAGGCGTCCTGCGATCGCCAGAGTGGTCGCAATGGCAAGCTGACCAATGACCACTGGAATCACCGCCGCCACCAAGCTTCCAAAAGCCAACAGCAGAAGCACGAGGGTGACAGGAATCACGACACTTTCGCCGTGTCGTACGTCGTCGGCGCTAGCTTTCCGAATGTCGAAATTAAGTGGCGTCTCTCCAGTCAGTTCGATCTTCACTGCCGGATAACGGTCCCGTAATTGGTTTTGAAGAGACTTCGCCCGCTGGTGAAGCGCAGGGACCAGCGACTCCACGGAACCGTCGGTTGAGGCGAGCCCTACCAGAACAAACGTTCCTCCGCCTCTTCCCAGGAAAATGGGATCGCGAAAATCAAGATGGGAGACGACTCCGGAGACGCCGGGTTCCTGTCGTAGGCTCTCTTCAATTGTTGCTAACGCTTGCTCGCCCGCCTCCGAATCGGCCGGGGGGAGTCCCTGAATCACCAGGACCACGCGGTCAACGAATGGCGAACGAAAGCGAGTTGCCAACTCTTGCGTGACAGCTTCCGCTTCGCTGCCTTCGATGCGGGTTGCAGTCTCCAGATGGTGCTCGGCGTGAAAGGAAAATGGAAGAAGCGCGACGACTGCGGCAAGCACTACCCCGGCCAGCCAGAAATGGCGCACATGCCTGAGATTCATATTGTCATGCAAAATCTTACCAGCTAAGGCGATTCACATCAGCCGCGGAGGCCGGCTCGCACTTCCGGAGCAGTTTTTGTATTGGGCTCGGTTGACGACTCATCCGGCGCGTGCGGTTCGCATTGCGGACAGGTGGGTATTATGGTGGTAAGGACACAAGGTTCTTAGAGGGACCAATGCTCAAACTCGCCTTGCTCAGCTTGCTTGTCGCCTTTCAACTTGGTACCGCGGACCCCCGCATCGGCTCGTGGTCGCTAGTCTCTGCGCAGTCTGCCCTGGATCCCCCCAACAAACTCACCATCACAGCTCTGCACGATGCTGTGCACGTTGTGAGTTCAGGCGAGACCCATCTCGATTTTACGGCGAAGTTGGACGGCCATGAATCGTCCGTACAAGGCAATCCGGCGTTTAATCAAATCGAGCTACGGAGAATTGGTAAAACTCAAGTCGAAGTCAAAGAGGAAAAAGATGGGGCCGTAGTGGCGACGATTCATGACAAACTTTCCAGTGACGGTAATGAGTTAACCAGCAGGACTTCGCAGAAAGGCCGTGCCGACCAGATCACCGTGTGGACGCGGAGCGGGGGAACGAAGGTCGCCAATAACTTATTCGCCGGTGAGTGGACCCAGGATATGAGCAAGACTCGATTGCGGCAAGGGTTGGTGCTAAAGATCGAGGCGGACGGAACGAATGGGGTCCGCTTCTCAGGCGGGTTCAGCTACACCGCCCGCTTTGACGGCAAGGAATACGATCTGAAAAACTCCAACAACGATACCGTGGCTCTCCAACTTGTTGACGCTCACACCGTCGATTCGGTTTACCGGCGAGATGATCAGATCACTCAAAAGGATCGGTGGGTGGTTTCCGCTGACGGAACACAGATGACGCTAACCACCACCGGCACATTGGAAACCGGTCAAAAAATCAAAGAGACGCTGGTATTTCGGAAACAGTAGGGTCGCTGTGTGCGCGATGCATCCGCGCGGGTAAACTGCCTACCGACAGTTACCCACGGTGTTGAGTTCACGAGACCCAACTGAGATGATTCCTTTTCGCTGCATGAATCGCAGGATGCCATTGACTGTATCTTCGAGAGACGGATCCGCTTTGCCCCAAACCGAAGCATCCCGAGCCGCCTGATAGCGGGAACTGTCGTAACGTTTGAATTCCATCGCAGAGATGTTGTCCACGGAGTTCACCAGAAAATCCAGCAACGGGAACAGCAGATCTTCTTTCCGGCATCTCCTGATCAACTCGGGAACGAACTCGGAAAGACTAAACACTTCGAATTGCCGGCCCGTCGCCTTGGTAATGAGTCCGGTAATATCCAGCATGTTCGCGTAGTCGTCCCTGGTCACGTGATACGTCTTATTCTCCGTGCCAGGCGTTGTGGAAATGGCCACGATATTGTTAGCCGTGATGTCGGCGGGAACGAAGCTAACCTGGTTCAGAGCGTCGACTCCAATGCCGTGATTCACCATAAACGCAACCAAACGGACGGCGATGTCGAAGTTGTTGCCGCCGCCGGTAACGGAAGGACTCACCAGAGCGGGCCGGAAGATCCGTGTAGCCAGCCCCCGACGGCGCGCATCCATAACCAGTTGTTCCGATACCCACTTAGACTGGCTGTATCCAAAATCGAGAAGCTCCATATCCTCGTTGAAGTCGGTTTCGTAGAGAACTTTCTTAACCGCCCAGCCAAATATGAAGGTCGTTGAGACGTAATTGAAGCACTTGGCCCGTCCTTCGAACCCGAGTCTCAAGACCTCATTTGTGCCCAACACGTTGGCATCACGCATCCGGTCGTAGTTGAGCAGGTAATTTACGGTTGCGCCGTTGTGGAAGACCGTATCGATTTCGCTCGCGAGGAAATTCCAGTCCTGCCGCGTCAATCCCAGTTCCTTCTGCCCAAGATCTCCGCAAACGGGAATCACGCGAGTATCGAACATCTGCATCAGTTCCGCCGGACATGGCCCCATCGATTCCATCGCCGCCCGCAATCTTTGCCTACCCTGATGCTCGTTGGAAGCTCTGACCAGAACGTGGAGCTTGGCATGTGTTTGTTCCAACAGGCTTTTCACGAGGAACGGTCCGATGAAGCCAGTACCACCCGTGAGTAGAACCTGATTGAGGATCGGGGTATCGGGCAATGGCCCGGGCACCCGAGGCTCGAAGATGAGCTTCCTGTCGTTGCTCATCATCAGCGCTTCCGCCGCGCGCTGCTCTTCACGGAAAGCCGCCAGGGAATGCCGCAGCGGAACCAGCGCTTCTTCGGGAGCGCGCTCCAACTGTTCGACCATTTGAAACAACTCGGCTACGCTGACACGCTGAATGAGACCGACATCCACCTGCCTGGCCAGCACATCGGCGCCTGTATCCTTCAAAAGTTCCTTGATCTCGTGCATAAACACTACAAGATCCAGGGAATCCAACCCGGCTTCGATGAGGTTGTACGATTCCGTGCCCGTCAGGTTGTAACGGGCTTTCAATATGTCGAAAGGCGACTGGCTTACAGAGCCGGATGTTGCGGGTCCAGAATCTTTTTCCCGCGAAAACTCCGAGAGCACAGTGAATTGACCTTGCAGCCACATGTGCTTGGTTTTGTGGCGAATGATCTTGCCTGAACTGGTTCTGGGTATCGCACGAGGTGCGATAAAAGAAATCAGCGCCACTTCCACGTTGAGGTAAGTTCGGACGGCGGCGGCAATCTTCAGCGGGTCGGGAAGCGCTTTTGGATTCTTCACCTCGGCGACGATCGCCAGCGCTGGCTCGCTGTTTTCGTGAATCTGGAAAGCGACAACGCAATTCGTCCGGATCAGGCTGGATGCTTTCTCCGCGACTGCTTCGACATCCTGCGGGTAATGGTTTTGCCCGCGGAGAATGATCATGTCCTTGATACGGCCGCAGACGAAGAGTTCGCCGTCGTGGAAAAACCCCATGTCGCCGGTCCGCAGGTAGCCATCGTCATAGGGGCTGTCGTCTACCAGCCGGGCGTGAAACAGCTTGAGCGTCAGTTCCGGATTGTTCCAGCAACCTAGGCACTTGCTGCCTCCAGCGATCCAAATTTCGCCGACTCGACCCGGCTCCAGAGCAACATGCTTCTCCGGATCCACGATCTTTACCGTGAGGCCCGGCAGGGGAGTTCCGCAACTGACAATCTGAGTGGCCGCGCCGATTTCGGAAACCTCCCTGGTTATGCGGGCATTCCCCAGCGCGATGGCCGTCTTGTTGACTGAAATGATATTGCGTCCGCCGAGCGAAACCGCCAGCGTATTCTCCGCTAGTCCGTAGGCGACAAAAAAACTTGACGACTTAAGTCCATAGGGCTCAAAGGTCTGCAAAAACCGGGTATAAGTGTCCGGTTTGACGGGCTCCGCCGCAACCATCAGCAACCGGAGCGAACTAAGATCGCAAGTCTCCAAACTCTCCTTCGAAAGTCGGCCGTCGCGCAAGCAATAGTCGTAAGCGAAGTTGGGCGCCGCTGAGGCGCTGGCCTCATAAGTCTTAATCGCGTCGAACCACAGGGTCGGGCGCTGAATGAAATCCGTGGGAGCGAAGCCGTAGGTCGTGCCGCCTGTAAGCGCGGGATAGAGGTAGCACCCAATGAGTCCCATGTCGTGATACTGCGGAAGCCACGATACGACTACCGGCGCGGGATGGTCGATTACGAGCGGGCAGTTATGCAGTATGTTTTCGTGCGTGACCATCACACCTTTTGGATCTCGAGTCGACCCCGAGGTGTACTGGAGAAACAGAATCTTGGAAGCACCGTTGAACGTTTCGTCCGAAATTTTTTCGACGAAGTCTTCCGTGTCAACCCAACGAAGACCGGAAATGTAGTCGACGTCGACTCCGGATTCCGAGACCGCGCGTCTGGCAAGATTCGTCTTCAGGGATCCGAGGTAGTCTTTGTTGGTTAGAATGCCCGTCGACTGACAATCCTTGGCGATATGGACCATTTTGTAGAGGGCGCCCTGGAAGCCATGAGAACTGGGGGGATAGACGGGCACGGGGATCAATCCGGCGCGCACGCAGCCAAAAAACGCGCAAATCATTTCGAGCCCTGGCGGGTAGGCGAGCAGAACACGGTCCTTCGACGCGAAACCATGTTCCTTCCGCAAATGTCCGGCGATCACCTTCGTCCGGTTGAGAAACGACTCGTAGGAGTAGCTCTCAATCTGATTGCCATTCAGGTCAATGTACGAATAGAGAACTCGGTCGGGGTGCTGATCTCCTAGGCTATCCAGCTTGGCTAAAATCGAATCAATCATAGATCGGATGTGTACTCACGGCGGCAGTACCGCCATTTCCTAATCTCCTGCGTTGAATGGGAAAGACTCCGTATGAGAACAGAAAAAACGGGGCTGCTCATCTATTCATCGTGGGAAGACCAAATTCAAAACAATAGGTGCAACCATTCTAAGGCGTCGGCGCCCGATTCGGTCAAAATTTTGACGCGAGCCTCTGCCTAATCATACATATGAATTGCCGCGTAGGCTCGCTGCGCGTCGGGGCACCCGCTGCCTACACCGATTTTCGGGTGATCCGAATTTCCTTGATCCTCCTTAAATTTTCGAGCTAACATGAACTCCTGACGCTCGCGCCAGAGGTGGTGTCTGGGCAACTAGATCCGCCGCGGCATGGTCGACTCTCCGCTGGCCGGGATGCATCAAGCCAACCTGACATCATTGCGCCGGGGACGTCCGCGACGAGGTGGTTATTAGTCTGAATCCGGGCATTGATGAGCTTATACCATCGGAGGCGTCGTCGCCTCGCTCTGGTGGCGACTCGGCATACGTGTCTTCATTCCCGAAAGTCTTGCGCCGCCGCCTCGACGATTTCTTTTCCGAAAGCAACATTTCTCCCAAAGCCGATCGCACCATGTGGGTCAAAATCGCGGTCGGGTTGGCTGTACTGGCGGGCAGTTGGGTGGTTCTTTACTGGCTCAAACCCGATTCATGGAGGTTTGTCGGCCTCTACCTTTTGAATGGCCTCGCGCAGACATTCCTTCTGCTGAACATCGCGCACGACAGCAACCACAACGCCATCTCGTCGGTGCGGTCTGTAAACAAAGCCCTGAATTATGTTTTCGATGTTTGTGGAATCAATTCATACATGTGGCGAATTCTCCATCATCGAGGCCACCATTCCTGCGTCAATGTCCACGGTGAAGACGACGCGCTTACGGGACGCCGCATCTTCCGGTTTACGCCCTACGAACCCAGGGCGCGCCTGCAGCGATTCCAGCACCTCTATGCAATGTTCTTTTACGCGCTATTTTCTCTCGATTACGTGTTCCTGAGGGACTTTCAGTGCTTTTTGTTTCCCTCCCACGGATATCTGAAAGACATGAAGCATCCGGTGCGGGAATATGTCATTCTCTTTGCGGGTAAAGGATTCTACCTCACCTACATGCTTGTTTTGCCGGTCGTAGTGCTGGGGAAATCGCCTCTGCTGGTCGCTTCGGCTTTCGTGCTTGTCCATTTGATCATTGGTTTGACCGTGTCCCTGGTGTTCCAAACCACACACACGATCGACAGCACTTACTTTCCCTCGAGCCGCAGTGAGTTTGACAACTGGGTCTATCACATCTTCGCGACCACGGCTGATTACGCGACGACTAACCCGCTCGTCGGTTGGCTAGTTGGCGGGCTCAACCATCATATCGCCCATCATCTGTGCCCTTTTGTCTGCCACACTCATTACGCTCCGCTGACCCGGATTGTAAAGGAGACCGCCGAAGAGTATGGCGTTCCCTATCGGCAACATCCCACCATGAGGGGCGCGATCAAACATCATCTGATACTTTTGAAGCTGTTGGGAAACGAGGACATGCCTACGCTATCGATTCAGGCAGAGCACGCGGGATTTCCCACAGTTCTGCACAAGTGGCAGGATGGCACGACGGCTGCACAGCGTGTTTCTCTCCTGGAGCGCCCGGGTAGCGAGGCGTGACTTTGCCGCAAACCGTGCCCGCCGTCTCCCGATTCCGCTCTTTCCTGGATTCGCGCGCTATGGCGCGCAATCCTGTACAGGTTCTCTCAAAGTACACCGAACTTCATGGCGACACCTTCCGGTTCTATTTTGGCGGAGTCAAGGAGGCTATTGTCACCATCAATCCCGTCGTCATTCAGCACGTGCTGAAGACGAATGCGGAGAACTACCACAAGTCCCATATTCAAGCGAAGCGGATGGGCCATTTTCTGGGCAAGGGTCTTCTCACCACTGAGGGAGAAGCCTGGCGCACACAGCGGCGCCTCATCCAGACGGGTTTTGAACGAAAGCAACTCGAAGTTCTGTCTTCGATCATGCAGGACTCCGTGGCTGACTCGCTGCGGGACTTCGACAGCCAAGTCCGTGTCGGCCCCGTCGATATCTACCCCCAGTTGATGAAGATTACCTTCGGGATGGTAAGCAGATCTCTGTTTGGCGCCCGGTTGAAAGACGAAGACATCGACCTCATCAGCCTGACCATCTCGACCGTCCAGGAATTTATGGTCCGCCAAACCATTCAGCCGTATCTGAACCCCTGGTTTGCTGTCTCGGGCGAGCTGCGCAGACACGAGGAAATGCGAGCCCGCGCCTTCGGCGTTCTGCTCGACTACATCCGGAGGCGGCGCGGGGAGGCCCCCGGCCACGATTTGCTGCAAACCATGATGGATGCTCGCTACAGCGACGGCGAAGGCATGAGCGATGAGTTGCTGCTGAGCGAAAGTATGCAACTGCTGGTCGCCGGCCACGAAACGTCGTCGAATGGCTTATCGTGGCTCGTCTACCTGCTAAGCTCGCATCCGGATTGTGTGGACAGGATACGGCAGGAGTTCGATTCGGTGCTGGGCGAGAGGCCTCTGAGTTACTCAGACGTTCCGAAGATGGAGTTCACAACTCAGGTTATACAAGAGGCGCTTCGCCTTTATCCGCCGTTTTGGATGGTCGACCGAATGGCTGTCGCCGACGACCGAGTTGGGGATATCGCTATCCCTCGGGGGTCGACAGTGGTTGTGTTCGTTTACGGCGTGCACCATTCGCCGCAGCACTGGGAGAACCCGGAGGTTTTCGACCACGAACGCTTCGCCAAAGGGAAGGAAAAGCTGCGCAGGCCCTTCACGCATTTGCCCTTCGGGGCTGGGCCGCGGACCTGTATAGGTGCCAACTACGCCATGCTGCAAATGCTCATGATTCTGAGTGTTCTACTCAGAAAATACGATTTCCATCTGGTTCCGGGCCAGACAATCGAAGCACGCCCGGTGGTTATCTTGCGACCAGAGCACGGAATCCGTATGAGCTTCACCGAGGCCAACGCGATCCACGGTAGGCCTTTACGCGCTCCATCCGACTCATTTTCTTCTTACGAGGTCCCTTCGGAGAGGTGAACTGATTCAGCTGCGGCGAGTATTCGCTCGAAAGTATGACAAGTGAGCGACCATCCGTTCCCGATTTTCTCTACGGCACCGCCTGGAAAGAAGACCGCACTCCGGGCCTCACCGAGCTAGCTCTGCGAGTGGGCTTTCGGGGAATCGACACGGCGAACCAACGCCGGCATTACTTCGAAGCTGGCGTGGGCCAGGGTCTGGCCGCATCTTATCGCGCCGGAGTGGTTGCGCGCCGCGATGTTTTTCTGCAGACGAAATTCACTTATCAGAATGGCCAGGATCACCGGCTACCTTACGATCCTGTCGCCACCCTCTCCGCTCAGGTGACTCAGTCGCTGACCAGCTCGCTCGAGCATCTTGGGACCGACTATGTCGATAGCTATGTCCTGCATGGCCCCGCGTCAGCCTACGGTTGGAGCGATGCTGACGCCGAGGTCTGGGAGGCGATGTGCAAAGAGCGTCAGGCTGGACGGACCCGTTTTCTCGGGGTGAGCAATGTTTCCCTAAGGCATCTCGAGCAGATGCCGGCCGCTCACGGCGACGGTCCTGCATTTGTGCAAAACCGGTGCTTCGCGCAGCTCGGCTGGGACCGCGATGTTCGCTCATTCTGCCGGGAGCGGAAGATCCTCTATCAGGGATTTTCTCTTCTTACAGCGAATGTAGAAGTGCTGCACGATCCTCTGGTACTCGCTCTCGCCGCGAGTCAGAATGCGACTCCCGCTCAGGTTGTTTTCAGCTTCGCACGCACGGTCGGGATGCTGCCTCTGACTGGCACCTCTAACGCGGTGCACATGAAGCAGGACTTGTGCAGTCGCGACACAGCGCTTTCTCCAGAGGCAGTGCAGGCGATCGAGTCTCTGGCAGGCTGACGGAAACCAAGCCCGGACGGCTGTTTCGACAGTTCGGTAATAGCCTCTTACGGCCCCGAGCCGCGGAATGTATTCTGATAGTTTCTGCTGTTCCTCCGCTTAACTAGGCGAGCCTTCGAGAACCTGCGCGGCGAAGCAAAGCAACTGCCGCAACGCATCCAGCCTCTCCGCCAACGTGGCAGAATTGAGGCAATCATGCAGAGCGTGGGCCCCAAACATCCTCACCAGAGGCGCCAGTCTGTCCGGGTTATCCTCCCAGGCGGTAAAGGCGTGCTGTCGGCATGGGCGAGCCTGCCGTCTCGAATGGCAGCGCTCCGCCGAGCTTGCCGACTCCTCCAGGCGCAAAGACGAGGTTTGGTCCGGCATGGCAGGTTCGCCTAAGTCGGGGTCTTTCCAAGTGGATGGCAACCTGGCAAGCGTGAACCGCGAAACATGCACTCCGGAGGAGCTTGCGCCTGCCTTTGCCCTCTCGCGCACTTCGACTGGAACTTTCCAACGATATCCGCGGCGCGCCAGGGTTTCGATATAGATTGGCGCCTCGGCCGAATCACTCAAGAGGCGTCTCAGCCGGCGAACGAGTTGGTTGATGCTGCAGTCGAAGTCAACAATTACATCCTCACTCCACAGCCGCTTTTGGATCTCGTCGCGCGTGACCATTTCCCCGGAATGGTCGATCAACAGCAACAAAAGTTGCAACGGCTGCTGCTGGAGAACGACGGTCATCTCGCCGCTCGTCAATTCTCCCGATTTCGGATCCAGTTCAAAGCACCCGAACCGCAGACTGAGCGGGTGGCATGGCACGGCGACGCCAGCCCGTCGAAACACCTCGAATCGCCTAGCAGGATTGACATTCAGATTGCTCGCCGCGTCTGCCATCTCTCCACCTCTAACCTGTAAAGCGTCGAATCCTCAGAATGTCCGCCACTTCATGCAAAACTTAATTGCCAGACCGCGATGACCTTTCCCGAGCCAAGCGAACCCTCCCGCGGCGCGCGATCTCTCCCGAAAACCAGCTTTGTTCCAAGAAAATGGCGCTATAATTCGTCAACGACCCCGGGGGTGCAAGATGGCAGGAGAGCCAGGGCAAATCACTGTCTTATTGCGGCAGTGGCGCGCTGGCGACCGGAAAGCTCAAGATGAGCTTTTCCAATCGCTAATGCCCGAATTGCGGAAGATCGCGCGGGCTTGTTTTCGCGGGGAGCGTCCCGGTCATCTTCTTCAACCTACCGCACTTGTGAATGAAGCCTTCCTCAGGCTGGCTAAGGCCAAGAATATTGAGTGGCAAGACCGGGGACATTTTCTGGCCCTGGCCGCCCGCATCATGCGCCGCTATCTTATCGACCAGGCACGCTCCCACCGTAGTGTCTTGTTTCTGCCTATCGATGGCATCCCTGAACGCATTCTGTCCCACTCCACTCCCTTGGAGTTTGTCGTCACGCTGGATTCTCTCCTCGACGAGATGGAAGAGGAATCGCGGCAAAGACGAGCCGTGGTCGAGTTGAAGTATTTTCTCGGCCTCACGGACGACGAAGCTGCCGATGCGCTCGGGGTGCCTGTGCGAACCGTACAGAGGGATTGGTTCCGGGCCAAACGCTGGCTGTTAGACCGTCTGAATCGGCAGGAAACATGGCAAGAAATGTCGAATGCGACGAGCAGGTGATGGACCTCGTTGCCGATGCTTTGCAACGGCCACCGGAAGAACGCGAGCTTTTCGTTCAGCAGGCCTGCGAAGGCGACGAAGAACTTCTCCGCGCGGTTAACGATGCCCTCGCCTGGGAGACGAGAAACGCGTCGTTCTTAACCGCGCCGTGGATGGAATTCACGCGCCTCATCAGGCCGTTCGCGCCCGGCGAGATTGTCGCCGACCGATTCGAGATCGTGCGCGAGATCGGCGAAGGCGGTATGGGGATCGTCTACGAAGCCATTGACGGCAAGCGCCATCTTAGAATCGCTATCAAGGCGGCCAAACCTGGTTTTCAGCGTCTATTGTCGCCGGAATTGGAAGGCGCGCTGAAGGTCCGTCACTCCAATGTCTGCCTCGTAAATCAGATTCACACGGCTCAAACACAATATGGTGAAATCGACTTTCTCACCATGGAGTTTCTGGAGGGCGAGACGCTGGCTGAGCGCCTGGACCGCGAAGGCGCCATGCCCGAACCGGCTGCCCTCAGCATTGCGCGCCAGCTTTGCCTCGGCCTCGCCGAAGCCCATCGCAGCGGCGTCATCCATCGTGACCTCAAAACCAGCAACATTATCCTGGCGCAGAATGCCGATGGAAGCACGCGCGCAGTCATCACCGATTTCGGTCTGGCGGGCAACGACTTTGACTCGAACGTGGTAGCGGGTACGCCGCGCTACATCTCTCCGGAACTCTGGGACGGCAAGCCAGCCACACAGGCATCCGATATCTACGCTCTGGGAGTGATTCTCTACGAGCTTGTCAAAGGACAGCAGGCGGAATGGCAAGTTTCGGAGAACGGCTTCGCTGAAGTCCCCTCGCCCGATTCTATTGCAAGTCTTGTCCCAGGGCGGTGGGCGGCAACGGTCAAGGTCTGTCTCGACTCTTCGCCGGAGGCCCGGCCGCGCGATGCCATGCAGGTGCTGGCGGGCCTGGAGAAGCGGCGACTTCGTCTGCTGCCGCTATTAGCAATTCCTGTGCTTGCAGCGGCCACTCTGTTGTCTCCCGGGGTGCGCACTTGGGCGCATGACTTGATTTGGCCGCCCCCTGGTCTGCGCCTCGTGGTTCTTCCACCAGCCGGTTCGGACGCAGCTGCGCTGACTTCGAATGGCGCGCTGGATGACGTTTTCCATCGCCTGTCACACGCGCAAAGTGGTTCCCGCTCTCTGGCTGTGATCTCGCCGGAAGACGCACGCGATTTGGGTGTCAACACTCCTGAACAGGCTAAGACGTTGCACGCTACCCATGCTCTGGAAACCCGCACTCATAAGGAAGGGGAAGACACGGTCATCGAAGGAGCGGTGATCGACCTTGAGACTCAGAGCCACGTGCGAGATTTCAATTATCGGTACACGCCAAAGACTGTGGGAGCCGTTGCCGGCGCCGTTGCCGGCGAGGTGTCGGCCAGCTTGGGACTGCGGCCGCTGCCCTCGACTGAGACGCTCTCAGCCGCCGCCACAGGTCCCTATGACCGCGGGCTTTACCTCTTCCAGCAGGACCAGAACTACGAGCAGTCGATAGGCTTCTTTCAGGAAGCTGCCCGTCTCGATCCCCGCTCGCCGCTACCCCCGACCGCATTGGTGGAAGCAGAAATCCAGAGATTCGAGGACACCAAAGATCCAAGCCATCTCGACCTGGCCCAGCATTACCTGCAAATCGCGGAAAGCCTGGATCCTGATTCCGTTGCGGTTCACCTGGCTGCCGGCAAACTAAACGAGAGCAACGGACGGCTCGAGAAAGCCTTGGAGGAGTATCTCCGCGCGAAGAGCGTGGCTCCGACCAATCTTGAAGCAGCCTTGCGGGCAGCGGGAGCGTACAACAAGCTGGACATGTCGGATAAGGCGATCGGGGAGTATCACAGGGCGATAGAGTTGGATCCTAGCTTCTATAAACCCTATGAATATCTCGGTGTCTTCTATTACTTTCGCGGGCAGTACTCCGAAGCTGCCGAGCAGTTTCGCAAGGTGATCGAAAGAGCCCCAGGAGTGTACTGGGCCTGGGCTAATCTCTCTTCCTGTCTGGATCATCTCGGCCGGAAGGCCGAAGCTGTAGAAGCGATGCAGCACGCGTTACAGCTCCACACCAGCCCCGACTTCCTGCACAACATGGGAGCCTTGCTCTCGTCGCAGGGTCGGGACGCTGACGCAATCCCCTACTTTGAGCGCGCGGTAGCTCTCAATCCCAATGAGTATGTCTATCTGCTCAACATGGGCGACTCCAACCGCCGTCTGGGGCACTCAAAGGCCGCCGGGGATGAGTACCGTCGGGGCTTGCAACTCGCCGAGGCCGAGCTGCAGCAGGATCCGCGGAATGGCTCTACCCGGGCTTTCGCCGCTTACTTCGCGGCTCGCTTGGGCCAGCGTGAGTGGGCCGAGGCCGAGATCGCCCAGGCGCTGCATTCGTCGCCTGGCGATAACCGGGTTGTTCGCCATGCCGTGCTAACGTATGAGGCCCTCGGGCTTCGTGACAAGGCCCTCGCATCCCTGACTACGGCAAGCCCGGAGTTATTGCGTGAACTTGACCAGGATCCGGACTTGGCGGACCTTCGCCAGGATTCTCGCTTTCGTCAATTAGTAGACAAATCTGTGACTGGAGGAAACTAGCATGCCGCAACCAAACCCGAACGAGCCAGCCTCGAAAGAGGACCAAACCAAACAACCAAACACGCCCCCTTCCGAGGATGTTGTCGACGACGACGATGACGGTGGTACGACCTGGCCCGACCCTGTCGTAAAGCCAGGACCGTGAAGAAATAAGTTGACGCTGAAGACAAGGAGCTGTGGGTCGGAGGCGGCCCGGAATACGCCAATTTTCGGCGCTGGTTCGGCCCATAGCTTTGTGCCGATCATCCAATGACGTCCTACGCAGAACTCGAACTCGCGATCCGCCGCAACGGCAGCGGCTCGTATGCGGTCGATCTTCGTTTAACAGCTGAAGCTCTCAAACCGGCTGTGCAAGCGGCCAAGTCTACCGGTTCAACTCCCTCGACCAGCAAAGTGAGGAAATAATCATGACTGACGGGTCCGCAGCTTCCCAGCAACAAGCGAGTCCTGACGATCTCCTCTTCTTCAACGGCCTGGACCTTGCCAGCGGCGACTATCTGCTGCCGCCGATGGCGCCGGCCGACGTCTCACGCTGGGCGCGCGGAGAGCAGTTTGACCCGCAGCATCTTAGCGAATTGAAGTGGCGCTATCGCGAGGCGACCGAAGGTCACTATGGTGTCAAGGAAGGTGTCGATCCCAAGAAGCTGGAAGAGACCGGATGGGGCGTCATCTTCGCCTGCGATGCCGACCCCGCCATCCGCGAGGCGCTTAGCGAGTTGTTGACGCATCGGCAGAAGCAAGCCACGCAGCAAAAGGAAAATCGGTATAAGGAGTATTCCGGCCCGGATGGCTATCGGCCAGATGACTCCAAGCAGGATTTTCTCAGGCGGCAAGGGACAGGGCCTGGCCCGGTCGATCCCGACACGGTCCCTTACTACTTGTTGATCGTCGGCGATCCTGAGACGATTCCGTTCCGCTTTCAATATCAGCTGGACGTGCAGTACGGTGTAGGTCGCATTCACTTCGACACGCTTGACGAGTACGCGCATTACGCCCACAGCGTGGTAGCCGCTGAAACCAGCGGCTCTTCGCTGCCTCGTCGCGCGGTGTTCTTCGCGACCGCCAACCCGGACGACCCGGCGACCGCCTTGAGCTGCGAGCAGCTTGCGGGCCCACTGGCCGACTTGATGAAAACGAGCGAGCCCGGCTGGCAGATCGAAACAGTACTCGGAGACAACGCCCGCAAGGCCAGACTCAGCCAACTGCTCGGGGGTGGTGACTCGCCGGCGCTACTGTTTACCGTCAGCCATGGAGGCGGTTTTCCCAACGGCCATCCACTGCAGCTCAAGCAGCAAGGCTGCCTCATCTGTCAGGATTGGCCCGGACCGAAGCAGTGGCAGCAAACCACACCGCCCGATTTCTACTTTGCCGGCGATGACCTGACAGACAGCGCGCGCATTCCCGCGATGATCGCCTTTCACTTCGCGTGCTTCGGTGTGGGCACGCCACGCATGGACGATTACGCTCAGGCGAATCCTTCCCAGCGGGCGGGATTGGCGCCGCGTGCCTTTGTTGCCCATCTACCCCAGCGTCTGCTGGGACACCCGAATGGTGGAGCACTTGCCGTTATCGGCCACGTGGAACGCGCGTGGAGCTACTCGTTTCGCTGGCCGCACGCGGGAACCCAATTGGTGACGTTCCAAAGCACACTGGCACGACTGATGGAAGGTCATCCCGTCGGCTCAGCCACGGAATTCTTCAATGAACGTTATGCAGAATTGGCTTCCGATCTTTCCATGTATCTCGAAGACATCAAATACGGGAGGACGCCCGACGATCTCAAACTCTCCGGTATGTGGACCTCCAATAATGATGCCCGCAGCTACTCGGTTATAGGCGATCCTGCTGTTCGCTTGCAGTTTGAACCAGCGTAGTCTGCAGCGGACTGCCAACTCCGAACCGGATCTCAGTGTCCGACGCCATTAGGTGATTCCAGACTCAATGGCTGTTGCAAGAGTGGCGCAAGGACCGCTGATGCGGCGACAGTCGAGCACAACACACGAACCTCCTCCATTTGCGTATCGGGCTTGGTGAAGGCTCGCGAAACCTCGTCAACCGAATGGCCGTGAAGCAGCATGCTAAGTGCCTCTTCACTCGGTTCTCCCAGCGATAAACCCAGAACGTTTTTCCCATCGGATCGTTGGCTGGGCGTAGCGTGCATCGAGCGAATTGTGTTCCAAAGCCAGTCTTCTGGGAGTTCTTCGGGAGCGATCTGGCGGAGCGCGGACTCGATTGCAGTCCGGTCGGGCAGGTTGAGCACCAGGGCCAGGAGCATGCGGTGCTGGGGCAACCGGGTCTGCTTCCGGAGGCCAATGATGAATCGATCCCGTCTTACCTGGGATACCGTTTCTTGCAGCAGGGCGGCGAGTTCTGGATCGTGCTCCTTCCACATCTCGATCAGGTTTGCCTGTGCTTCGCCCATTCGGTAACCAAGTGACAAGATGATTCGAACCGCGGAAAAGGCGTCAACTGCGGACATGGCGGCTTGGCTAAGAGGCACACGCTGGGGGTGATTGGAGGTCCACAGTATGCGGAGCAGTTGGGAAGTTTTTTCGGTGCACGCCAGTTCGATGCGCGGATCGTATGCCAAACCCGAACGCTCGTAGGACAGTTGCGGATAGAAGATCGCAGAGGACGGTGTTCTCACCACCACCGTAACACTCGGCGACTCGAGATGAAAAAGTGAGTGGATCATCTCGTCGCGCGGAAAAATGGGCCGGGTGCTGCCTGTGCGGAGATATTCTGTCGTGCGCAGTGCAAGCTGACCACCCTTAAGCCGATCGCTCCAGCGCCTGGATTCGCGGAACAACCAAAGGCTCTGCAGACTTGAGCCGTGGAGCACATGGAAGGCGCCGCTGAAACCGTGTTGGTGAATCGCGGTTGTTGAGTCAGTCCACACCAGTAGTTCAACGTAAAAATCGTCGCGCGTCGCTACCGTCAAGGCGAAGTTGCCGAACTTGGAACGCGGGTCAAATTGCATTGGAAGGTTGTCTGTTGTCACCAACCAGCGAAACACGTCATCGGGATGGACGGCCGAGGCAGAGAAGCGCTCCAGCATTGCTTGCGCTATCTCTGGGAACGCGAGTTCGTCGCGTCCACAGCGCGTCCATGCGGTGTGAATGTTCGACGCGAGATCCTCAAAGACTTGCACCGGACACTCCTCATGTTTTGACTTCAGACCTTAATGATCTGCTCCGGCTTTGGTCCCCAGCGAGGCAAAATATTCCATGAGCAAGCGGTGAGTAAAGATATAACCACCACCAACCTTGTGCAAGAACAGCCGATCGGCGGACGCGTCAAGAAAACGCACATAGTTAAGCGGTGCCGATCGGCTCACCCAAAGCACGAGCCGCACCACGAAGTGCTTCAGCGAGAATAATCCCCCCCAGAGCAGCGCGGCGAGCAGGCCCCATGCCAGTCCAGACAACACGAGGCTGTTCCAGTGTTCACGCATGGCGGGTTGCAGCACGAAGAACAAGCCGGCGGCGAGCGGCGCCACGAGGATGAGTGTGGTTATCGCCACCCGGAGCGAGTAACGCGCCCCCTGATTGGGGCGCGCACGGCTTTCCACCGATTCGCTGAACAGCAATTTACTCAGCGCGGCGATCAGGCCGGCGAAAAGCCCAAGGATAGTGAAAGTGAAATCGTCGCGGAAGATAATGGGAGAACCCGTGAGTATCAGAAGCTTTTTCAATATTATTGCGAATGCCAGCCAGAACCCGAAACCAAAGGTTACGCCGCGCAGTAACGCTTTCGGCATTCGAGACGAGATGCCGAGCAGGCCGAATCGCACTTGCTCGACCGGCTTAAAGTCCATGAACATAAAAATCAGGCCGCATAAGAAGCCAAGTGACAGGTCCGTTATGACCGAGAGGGCAAAGCTAACGTGGCCAAGCCCTGCTGGCGCATCGAAATTCATGGTGCGGTAAGTACTGGGACTGAGCAGCACAGCAAAGATCAAACCACATCCGATCACCGTCCCTGCTGCCGACAGCAAGCGTCCCGTGAAACCGGGCGTCCATTTCGACGTCAGGCTCTCCAGATAGAAGACAGTCTGCTCCTTCCTCTTCAGTACATTGGCGAGCCATGACAGCCAGCGCATGAATTGATCCCGGGTGTAGCGAGTTTCCTCCGCTCGCCGCTTGAACATGGCGCCTACGAAACTTGCGAACAGTTGGTTCCGTTGCTGCTCTGGGCTCTGCGCCGGTGGACTTTCTGCCGGGGAATATCGATAGGCAAGCAGCGCGATCCAGAGCATCAGCGGAGTCTCCAGAAGCTCCCAAAGAGACGGCTCATTGTCTAAAGCCGTTCGCAGGGGCTGGACTGGGTCCCCAACCCGTTCCAGGTACTGCTGGACCTGAGATTTGGTGAGAGGTTGGACGACAATCGCAGCCCGCAACCGAAGCTTCGCACTCAACGCTTCGTAATCGGCGATGCGGCTGCACACTGCTACGGGAATCAGGCCGTGGTCACGACGGTATGCGTTGATGGCCTCCACGCAGGCGCCACGATGTTCCACCGCGACTTCATCAAGGCCGTCGAGCAAGGGAATAATCTTGTCGTTGTCGACCCACTCTTGCGCCACTCGCTTGGGCACATCGCTACGCTCGTTTAACTCAGCGATCAACCACTGCGCCAGTTCCTTGCGCTTCACACCCCAGGAGGAAAGGTTGAAAACGACTGGAATCAGCTGGTCGTCATCCACCTCAGCACGGTTGAGCAACTCCTCTGCCAGCTCGAGCAAGAGCGTAGTTTTACCTGTGCCGGGCGCTCCGAGTATTAGCAGGGAATTGGCATTCTCCTCAAAAACCTTAGCGATCGAAGCACCCGCCGGCAGCGCCATCTGCGACTGGTCTGGCGCCTGTACGATGACATTCAACGAGCGTTCGACCGCGCCTGAAACGGTTTGCATTTGCGATTCGATCCGCGCGACTTCGTACAAGGAATGCCTTAGCACTCCGTCAATCCAGTCCATGCGGACGCGTTTCAACATCTCACGTCGATTGCGCTCCTCGAGAGTTTGTGGCCGACGTTCCTCGGCCCAGATTCGCCCGTCCTTCAGTCTTAGAAACAATGCGGGCATCCAACTGTCGGGACGCTCCCTTATGTCGCCACGGGCAACCGCCATCGCGAGATCGATCTGCCCACTCTTAACCAATTCGCCAAAGAACTTCGGCATCATCTGCTTGACGGTCTCCATCGTAATCTTGCCTTGCATGGCAATAACGGCAGGAACACCGGCATCCGCTAGGAGCGGCGCCAATGCAGACTGAGCGGTCGAACTCTCTGTCGAGGGCGAAGAGTCTTCACGAGAGGCGCTTTCGCATGAAGCCAGGACGAGCAGGCGTGGTGGATCCATAAGCTCACTGATTCGTTGCGCCAGATCACTGGCCGTGACTGGTACGGTCTTGCCCTCGCTATCTTGCAGAAACAGGCAAGCGGGCCGCTCCTTCGGCAGCGCTCCGTGACAGACCAGATAAACGATGTCAGTGCTTTGCCTCATAGCATCCGTCAGCCGTACCAGAGTCAGCGGGCAATCTTCTGCAACAACGCTGACGCCAATTCCGCCCAGCGCTTCACGTGCTCGCTGGATCTCGCCTGCTTTATCTACGGGTGCGAGACCCCACTCGGTCACATCGGCCGGTGCGGCAACGGCAATGACAGCGCGCAGCCCAGCCTTTGGCCGCAAATTGATCTCCTGCCGGTCGCGGCCAAGCATGAAGCGCGAAAACACAAGCCTTTCAGACGTTGCTAACGGCTTGCTGGTGTTGGGATCAAGCAGTAGTTCCCAGCGCAAGGTATTCAGCTCCGCGGCACTAGGATCGATCACCAAGCGCAGCCGGATCATCATGCGCTTCTCGTCAAATCTCTGCTTTGCAGTGAGGTATTTGCCTCGTAGTTTAGGGTCTGCAAAGAGCTGTTCAGTGAGGCGTTCTCCGTACTGGAGAGGGTCGGAGTGGAGGGCTTGCAGTTCGCCGGGAAGAATACATGCGCGTGCATGCTGGGGAGCAGTCTCGGTGGCAACGCTTGGATCTGTTATGCGCAGTTCGACGTTGTAGGTTTCCTTCTCCGCAGGCTGGAGGGTTATCTCAATCTCGCCATAGACGTTCGGCGGGCTGCTCATCCCAAGACCCATCCCTGTGACTTCGGCTTTCCGAAAATGGAAGCTGTATTTGAGTGTCCCGCCTTTTTACCCTGAAACGGTCTTGCAGTCTAGTCTTAGTGTTCCTTTTTTGCGGACGAGTTGTACAGTTGGGAATGGCGGTCATGAGATCGAGCCACTGCGCAAGAGCTGCCGTGGCGGCCACTGACTAAGGACGCCGACGCCGTAAGTAGAGGAGGATCGGAGCCCCGATCACGACCAGCACAGTTATGCATAGGGACGTTGCATGAATCGGGCCCTAGAGTTCTTCCGCTACAGGGCGGAGCCGCAACATCACTCGCGCAGCCATGATTTCACGTGCTCATGATATTCTTATCTTGTAGTTAGCTGCGACCGTCCTTGTAGGCAATTTTCCCGCAGTCCCTCAACCAAAAATCATGATCTCAGTCAGAAATGTATCTATGCGCTACGGCGCTAAAGTTCTGTTCGACGAAGTGTCCACCGCGTTTACTCCCGGCAAGCGCTACGGAGTTACCGGCCCCAACGGAGCGGGGAAGTCCACTTTCATGAACCTGCTGACCGGTGAGTTAGAGCCGCAGAAGGGTACCGTCGTGCGCCCACGGAAGCTGGGTGTATTGCGCCAGGACCAGTTCGCGTTCGACGCCTATCGCGTGCTCGACACCGTCATCATGGGCAATGAGCGGCTTTGGAAGGCGATGGAAGAGCGTGATCGCATTTATGAGAAGCGCGAGATGACGAACGAAGACGGCATGAGACTGGGCGAGCTGGAGGGCATCGTCGGCGAAGAGGATGGCTACTCTGCCGAGACCGACGCCGCGCTCCTGCTGCAAGGGCTGGACATCCCTGACCTGGCGCATCAGCGTGCGATGAGCGAATTACAGGGCGGGCAGAAAGTCCGCGTGTTGCTGGCTCAGGCGCTGTTTGGGCATCCGCAGGCGCTGTTGCTGGATGAGCCCACGAATCACCTTGATCTGGACTCGATCCACTGGCTGCAAAGTTTCTTGCGAAATTATGACGGAGTTGTGATCGTCATTTCGCACGACCGCCATTTCCTGAACAGCGTTTGCACGCACATTGCGGATATCGATTACGAAACCATCATCACCTACACCGGAAGCTACGATGAGATGGTGATGGCCAAGACACAGATTCGCTCGCAGATCGAAGGCCAGGACGCGCAACGGGAAAAGAAGATCGCTCAACTGAACGACTTTATCGCGCGGTTCTCGGCCGGCACTCGCTCCAGCCAGGTGCAGTCGAGGCGCAAGGAAGTGGAGCGTCTGCAGGTCGCCGAACTGGCAAAGTCGAACATACAGCGCCCATTTCTCAAGTTCGAACAGAAGCGCCCGTCGGGCAAACATATTCTGGAACTGGAAAACGTGAGTAAATCATACGGAAACTGCGAGGTCATCCGCAGCTTCACGGCTAGCGTCACACGCGGCGAGAAGATTGCCTTGATGGGGCGCAACGGTGCGGGCAAGACCACGCTCCTGAATGCGCTGCTGGCTAATTCGCCGACCGTTCCGGAAGCTGAGTTGCGCCAAACCAGCGGGTACGACGGACCGTTGTTGGATGACGGAAAGGTCACCTGGGGACACGAGGCGTCAGTCGGATATTTCGCACAGGACCACCGTGCACTTATCGAAAAAGGAATGACCGCGTTCGAATGGCTGCATCGCTGGGATCCTGGCGCTGCGAACGAAGAGATTCGCGGCCTGCTAGGACAGATGCTGTTCGCGCGCGACGACGGCAACAAGCGCACCGACGTGCTTTCCGGTGGGGAAGCCGCGCGCCTGCTGTTCTGCAAACTCATGCTGCAAAAGCCGAACGTGCTGGTTCTCGATGAGCCCACCAACCACCTGGATCTGGAGGCTATCAATGCGCTGAATATCGCGCTGCAAAGGTATCCTGGGACTGTGTTGCTGGTGACTCATGACCACGATCTCATCGACGAAGTCGCGACTCGAATCTGGCACTTCGAGGGCGATCACCATGTGACCGACTTCAAAGGCGCCTACGAGGAATACCAGTCAGTTGTGGCTGCGTGAATCTTCGCCACTTTGCGTCGCGGAATGCTCCTAGATTCACACCCCCGCGATTCCGGATTGTTGATACGATTGGTGGAGTTAAAAACAAAGCAGCCGCGGCTGTTGGCAATCTACCTAAAGGGCCGCACTGCCGCCGACTCTCCACCGGCGGCGTGGGCTGCGTCGTACAGCACGACGTTGTAGGCCGAGCGTCTTCCACTCGAAAATTTATCTGTACCGTGGCGAAAAGGGTGCGGTTCCCAGACCTCTCTTCCTGGGGTAGAGAAGTCGGTTCCGCCGAACTCTCCGGTGCAGGTTGGCGCGCAGACCTGTACTGGAGTTTTGGCGTTCAGAGAAACTTAGGGGATTTACGCTCTAATAAACTCGACGGGTGTTTCTCTGCTACAGGCCGGGGGCCGGAACAAGGGTTCGTCAAAATTGACAGAAGCTGACCGGCTGGACTGTCAGGTCGAGAATTGCCGCGGCCGCCGGAGCGTCTACCGGAAATGTAACTAAGGTCAAGCAGCTAACCTCAGCTCGAGATCAAGAGATCCTAGAGGCGCTGCGGAACGGGGAAATAGCGATTCATCGAGCATGGCTATGGCGTGCGATGCCGGCAGAGGAACGGCGACAACGGTTGATGTCTTATCGTGGCGAGAAGG